>Ga0209468_1000012_pt1 | contig 128074 bp, 124 predicted proteins | sample GraSoiAngelo_102_FD_185871 | JGI IMG/M metagenome (GOLD analysis project Ga0209468, IMG submission 185871) | Grasslands soil microbial communities from the Angelo Coastal Reserve, California, USA - 14_0903_02_40cm (SPAdes) (version 2) | ecosystem: Environmental > Terrestrial > Soil >...
TCGGCCGCCGACCCCTCGCGAGATCCCGGCGGCCGAGGGCGGCCGCCGCTCCACAGGAGAGCGCGAACAATACCGTCAGCGCTGCCGCGATGATCGGCGCATTGGGGAGCGGCGAGTAGTCCCACGTCAGCGGCCAGCCACCGCTCCAGTGGGGAAGCAGGAGCGACGTCGTTCCTGCGATGTCTGCGACGAGGGGAAGCGCGAAGCATGCGATGCGCGCGAAGCCGAATGCGCGTCGCGGGAGGCGCGTGAAGAGGAGCGCGGCGAAGAGCGCGACTTCGATCGGGCGGATGGCGTCGAGGTACCACCCTTCGGCGCCGAACTGCGGGAGCCCCGGCGACTGATGCGCTGCGATTGCGGCGGTGACGCCGTGCACGACCAGCGCGGCGAGCATGGTCACGGCGATGATCGCGAGCGGCAGGCGGCGACGCGGCGCGCGTAGTCGCCGCTGTTTCGGCAGGAAGAGCAGCGCGACGATGATGACGAGCACGAACACGAGGATCGCGTCGAGCACCCACAGCGGGGGACGCACGAACCCCCATCCGCCCGCCCACACGTGATACTCGAAGAGCCGCCGCCACCAGTCGATGCGGAACACGCTCTTCAATCCGAACAGCCAGTCGTCGAGCGTCGCGTTCTTTCGTCCGGTCGCTTCCGCAAGTCCGGTGTAGGTGCCCGAGCTGACGCGATTCCAGGCGAACAAAATCGCGATCGTGATCACCGGCAGTGCGAACGTGCGTACGAATCGCTTGCTCGCGAACGCTCCGGCAGCGACGCCGGTCCATGCTGCGAGCAGCGTGAGTTTCGTCCACGTACCGAGCGAGAGCAAAACGCCCGCGTATTTGTGCGGCCGCGCGGCGGCGATCGCGCAGAGTGCCATCAGCGGCCACGCCAGCGCCTCGTTGCTGAGGCGGAAGGCGTAGAAGAGCGTGTTCGGCAGAAACGCCACGAGCGGCAGCGCGATTGCGGCGCCGGAACGCGGCAGCACGAGGCGCAGAAGATACGCGGCCGCGGGAATCATGCACGACGCGAGCAGCACCGATGCGATGCGCAGGATCACCAGCAATACGGGAAGCGAAGCGTTGTGAAAGAGTTTCGCGACCGGCGCGACCACGAAGTAATAAAGCGGTCCCTGCTGCCGCTCGTAATTCGGGCTCATGTAGCTCATGCGCACCGAGGCCGGCATCTTCGCCGTCGCGTTGTGCAGCTCGTGGCGCCGCTGACGCTTGTCCTCTTTCTTTAGGTGACGCCACTCGACGAACGACGGCGCGCCGTACTTCACCGCGCTCGGCAGGAATCGGTTCGTGTCGAGGATGTACTTCGGGAAGCTCGGCTCGGTGAAACCGGGCGGCCGGCCGTGATCGGCGACGAATTGCACATACGCGAGATGGAACGGCTCGTCGTAGCCGTCCCACATCGGCGCGAGCACGGCGTGAATCGCGCCACGCGCGATGAACGCGACCCAGAGCGCGAGGACGTATCGGCGCCACATGCGGCGGCATTATCCGTCACGCGACTTGCACGCAATCCTGGTCATGAACAAACGCATACTCTCCATCCCTCAACTGCTGTTCATCGTTGGAACGCGCGCCATGCTGGGCGCAGGTGTCGCGCTGCTCGCAGGAGGCCGCTTGTCCGAGCGGACACGGCGCCGCGCGGGACTCACGCTCGCGCTCGTCGGCGCCGCATCGACGATTCCCGCCGCCCGCATCGTCGCGACTTCGCGGCCGTCGTTGCGAGAGCGTCTCGCCGCGCGCTTTCGGTGAGCTCTACTTCCCCGCGATGCGCTTCGCCACGTGGTCGAACCCGCCCTGATGCAGGGTCAGCGAGGTGCCGTCGGGTGCGAAGGTGAGGCGCGCGCGAAACGCCAGCGGATGGAACTCTGTCGCCGAATCGGCGGCGAGCTCGAACTTCGCCTGGCCCGTCGCCTGGCTCATCAGCATGTCGCCCTCGTGGGTGATGACGAGGTTGAACCCCGGTTCCAGCTCGTAGGTGCCGGCGTATTTGTCGAGCGTCGCCGCGTCGGGTTTCGGTTGCTCCGGAGCTTCCAGCCGCTTGAGCGCATCGGCGGCGTTGGTGTTTTTCGGATTGAGCTCCAACGATTTCTTGTAGTTCGCAATCGCCAGCTCGCGGTCGCCGTGCGCCGCGTATGCTTCGCCGAGGCTGTCGTAGACGTTCGCCGATTCCGGATGCTCCTCGACGTTCAAACGGAAAACATCGACGGCATCGGTGACGCGTCCGCGCTGCAGCAGCGTGTATCCGAGGCGATTGATCTCCGGCTCGCTGAAATCGTAGACGTCCGGTGATTTCGCTTTCAGCTCGCGAACGCGCGCGAGAGCGCCATCGGCGTTCTTCATCACCTCGTCAACGAGCGACGGTTTCGGCGCCGGCGCTTCGAGGCCGCGCAGGACGTCGATGATTCCGCGCGCCGCAGCGTCCAATTTGTCGCCGCGCGAGGTGTTGTCGAGCAGCACGACCAGGTCCTGCGTATTCGGCATGCGGATCTCGACGGTGTTGAATCCATTGATCCCGCCGTTATGCGTGATCGTCGCAACCTCGGTCTTCTGATCGTCGAGCTTCAGCGGATGCACGCTCCATCCGAACGCGTAGTTCTGCAGGACCGGCGTGAACATCGTCGTTTTCAGCTCTGCGCTCAAGAGCTTGTCGGTGTAGAGCGCGCGGTCCCACTTGTACAGATCGTCGACCGTCGAATAGAGCGAGCCGGCGGCGTAGGGAATGGACATGTCGAGATACGGCGCGTTCTCGTAGCCGTTCGGCGTGAGCACATAGCCGGTCGCGCGCTTCGGCAGAACCGTGGCGAAGTGGTCGTAGCCGCTGTCTTTCATTTCGAGAGGGTCGAAGATCCGCTGCTTTACCGCATCCGCGTACGACTTGCCCGTGACCTTCTCGATGATCGCGCCGAGGAGGAAGTAGCCGGAGTTGTCGTAGGACCATTTCGTTCCGGGCTCGAACTCGAGATCGCCGCTGGTGTACTGCTTCACGAACGCGTCGACGGTGAAGGGATTGCGAGAGACGTTCGCGAAGAAACCCGGCTGGCTCGTGTAGCTCGGAATGCCGGACGTGTGGGTGAGGAGATGGCGTACCGTGACTTTGTCGCCGGTGTCTTTGCGATAGCCCGGCAGATAGGTCGTGATCTTCTCGTCGAGCTTGATCTTGCCCTCGCCGACGAGCTGCATGATGACCATTGACGTGAACTGCTTGGTGATCGACCCGAGGCGGAACTTCGTGTCGGGCGTGTTCGGGATTTGCCACTCCATGTTCGCCAGGCCGTAGCCTTTGCGCAGGATGACTTTGCCGCTCTCCGCGACGAGCGCGGAGCCGTTGAAGAAGCGCTGCTGGTTGTAGGCGGTGAGGAGCGCGTCGATCTTCTCCGCGTGGGTTGCGGCGAGAAGATTCGTGGTGAGCGCGAGTAGAAGAAGGAGCTTCCGCATCCGGGCATTGTATGCGGCGGTGTAGGACAGGCTTTCCAGCCTGTCCCTCCAGCCCCCGGGGCGCAGGCTGGAAAGCCTGCGCTACACCGGGGGAGCGCGCGCTTACTTCGAAGCGGCGCGCTTGGATGCGGCCGAGAGGCGGGCTTTGTAGCGGTTGGCCGTGTTCTCTTTGATCAGACCGCGCTTGGCGGCCTTGTCGATCGCGGAGAAGCTGCCCGACAACGTCTCTTTGTCGGCGTCGCCGCCGGCAATCGCGGCGCGGCCCTTCTTGAGCGTCGTGCGCAGCGTCGACTTTCCGGCGCGGTTGCGTGCTTTCCTCTTTTCGGCCTGTCGTCTCTGTTTTTCGGCCGAACGAATATTCGCCATGAATCCAATTCCTTCCTGCGGATTTCCCAAGCGGTTTCCCGCCGAGGCCGCACATGTTAGCAACCTAGAAACATCAGAACGCGCGGCTGATTCCCGCCGACACGAACCGGTCCGGCACATCGTCGCCGTGCGCGCCCCATCCGACGGAGAAATCGAGCTGTGTGCGCGTCCCGATGATCCACGCGACGCCGCCGTCGACAATGACCGATCCGGGCGTCTGGAGCGCACCGTCGGCGAAGACGTTCACCTTGTCGTTGATGTTGTACTGCAGCGTCATCGCCGCGAGTGCGGACGTCGATGAGTCTTCGTACGCGACGCCGATGTTCGGATTGATCGACCACTTGTCGTTGAGCTCCATGTCCGCGGCGAGACGGAGATCGCCGGACGAGTCGTCGACGAACCAGCGGCCGATCACGCCGAGGGATGGCGTGTTGGCGAAGTGCTTCTTGAAACCGATCGACACCGGAGCGAGCGAGCCGTCTTCGTAGCCGTTCGTCTCGACGCGCAGCTCGAACGAGTCGCTCACGCCGTAGCGCAGCAGCGTCGGCGTGAAGCTCGCGTGCTTGGCATTCTGTTCGTCGCGCTCGAAGCCGGTCTCGATTTGAAACCAGCCGCGAGGCACGACGGCGCTGCCGTCGGCGATGCCGGGACGATCGGGATTGATGACCGGGTTGGGAGGCGCGCCGGAGGCGCGCACCACTCCCAGAGCGAAGAGCGCGATCGTCAGCGCGGCGAAGCGCTTCACTGCGTGTCCACGCCGAGCTGTTTGAGCCGCTGCCGCGCCAGCGTCGCTTCCTGCGACTTCGGATGCTCGTGCACGACGTACTGCAGCTGCACGATTCCCTGCGCGCGCTCACCGAGCGCGATGTAGGAATAGCCTTTTTTCAGGAGTGCGCCCGGCACTTTGTCGGACTTCGGATATTTCGTGACGACGATGTCGAACTGCTCGATCGCGTCGCGATATTTTTTCTGCGAGAAGAGACTCTCACCGATCCAGTACGCGGCGTTGTCGGCCATGTCGGACTTCGGATTGGTGTCGACGAAATCGCGGAAGCCTTCGATGGCGAGATCGAAGTTGCCGCGCTGATAGTCGCGATACGCGGCCTGATAGGTCTGCATCGGATCGGCGGAAGAGGCCGCAGATGCGGGAACGGTGAGCGTGCCGCCGGCAGGCGTCGGAGCCGTTGTCGCCGTCGCGGGCGGCGTCTGCAACGCCGTCACCTGCGTGCGCAGATCCTGAAGATCGCGCTGCGCCTGCGCCAGCTGTTGCGAGAGTTGCTCGACGCGATAGGTCGACTGTTCGGTCGTGTTTTGCGCGGCCTGAATTTCTTTTTCGATCTCGTCGACTTTTGCGACGAGCGTCGCGTTCGACTTCAAGAGCGTTTCCGTCTGCTCGGCGATCCTCGTGTTGACGCCCTGCACTTCTTCTTTGCCCGCGGACGTGCGCTTGACGTTCGCCAGCTCTTCCTGCAGCTCGACGACCTGCCGCTGCACGGCTTCGAAGTCGGAAGTGGAGATGCAGCCGCTCGCGGCGAGCATCGCCGCGGCGGCCACGGTCATTCGAAACAGTCTCATCGCGCTATCTCACAAGCACGAGATGCGCCCGGCGGTTCTGCGCCCACGACGCTTCGTCGTGTCCCTCTTCGAATGGACGCTCTTCGCCGTAGCTGACTGTACGGATGCGGCCGGCGTCGACGCCGAGGGTGACCAGGTAGTCCTTGGCGATGTTCGCGCGGCGATCGCCGAGGGCGAGGTTGTACTGCTCGGTGCCGCGCTCGTCGCAGTGGCCCTGGATGAGGAGGTTGTACGACGCGCCGTCTTTGCCTTTCAGCCAAGTCGCGGAATTCGTGAGCGACGTCTGCGCGTCGGCGTCGAGCGTCGACTCGTCGTACGAGAAGAACGCGTCGCGGATGAAGCCCTTGCTGGCGGCCCAGCGATTCAGTTCATCAATGTCGCTCGGGATGAGCTCTTCCGTCGGCTCCGCGGACTTGTCGACGAAATCCGTATTCGGCGCGACTGTCGTTCCCGTGTCCGTCTGCACCGGAATGTCCGGCACCTGCGTCTGCGCGGTCGTGGTGGTTTGATCCGTCTTGATCTGCTTCTTCGTGGTCTTGCACGCGGGGACGATGACGACGAGCACGAGGACGACGCTCGTCAGTAGGGCCTTCGACATTTTGTTCATTGCTGGTTCCACTCCCTTCACGATGATACCAAGGTGCCGGGTGCCGAGTGCCGGGTGCTGAGTAACAGAGCATCTAACTCAGCACCCAGCACTCGGCACCCAGCACTCAGCACGATTTCTCTACTCCGGTTTCTTCGACCAGTCGGGCTCTTTGTTTTCGCTGGTGAATGTGAGTTGCAACAGGTCGGAACCGTCGGCGCGCATCCGGTAGACCTGCCACTTGCCGCTGCGATTCGACTGGAACGCGATCCATTGTCCGTCGGGCGACCATGTCGGCTGTTCGTTCGATCCTTCGCCGGCGATGATGTGATTTTCTTTCGTGATGAGGTTCGCGACGCGGATCTGGAATCGTCCGTTGACGCGCGACGTGTAGGCGATGCGCTCGCCGTCCGGCGCGAAGACGGCGTCGTCGTTCCAGTTGCCGTCATAGGAGATGCGCTGCACGTTCGTGCCTTCCGCATCCATCATGTAGATCTGCGGCGTGCCGCTGCGTCCCGACGTGAACGCGATCTGCCGTCCGTTCGGGCTCCACTCCGGCGTCGACTCGATCGAGCCGGTGGATGTGAGACGGCGGATGTTCGTGCCGTCGTCTTTGATCAGATAGATGTCGGGATTGCCGCGCACCGATCCGACGAAGGCGATGTCGTTGCTCACCGGCGAGAACGTCGCCGACGTGTTGAGCGCGACTCCGCTGCTGACGCTCACGCGCCCGCCCCCTCGGCGATTGATGATGTACATCTCGCTCGTGCCGCGGACGAACGACGTGTAGACCATCCGCTCGTTGTCGGGCGACCAGCTCGGAAGAATCGACAGCGCGTTGTGAAACGTGATGCGCCGCTGGTTCGCGCCGTCCCAATCCATCAGCCAGATTTCCCAATTGCCGGTGCGATTCGACGCGAACGCGATCTGCGTGAGGAACACGCCCGGCCTGCCGTTGAGCGCTTTGAGCAGCTCGTTCGACAACAGATGCGCGGTGCGGGTGAGTGCGGCCGCTTGTCCGCGATAGCGCTTGGCGAGCTGTGTCTGTCCGCTTGCATCGATCAATCGTCCTTCGACGACGTGCTCTTCGCCCTCGATCCAGACGTTCAGCTTCAGGTAGTACTGCGCGCTGATGCGCTTAAGGAGATCGGGCGTGATCGGAACGCCGGGCGGGGGAGGCGCGATGGCGAAGACACCGGAGTAGGCGATGTCGCGCGTGAGCGGCGCGAAGAAGAGCTCGCGCACCTGGCCGGAGTCGATGGGCGTCGTCGCGGTGCCGGCCGACGGCGCGAGCTCGGGAAACGGCACGACGATGCGGATGATCTGCGCGGCCTGATTCGCTCCGATCGTCGTCGTGACTTCGGTTTGAGCGAACGCGGCGCTTGCGAGGAACAGGAGCAGGAGAAAGGCGAAGCCCCTCGGTGCGCGGCGAAGGTGAGGGGCGGTGATTTCGATTGCGAGTCTCATCGGAACGTTTGGTGTACTCCCAGATAGTTGCCTTCGAAGCCGAACGGCAGCGGATTGAGCGGACTCGACGAGCGAACGGCGCTGAGCGCGGCGCGATCGAACGTCGCGTTGCCGCTCGACGTCTCCACACGCGATTCGACGATCGTGCCGTTGCGAAGGATGCGGAAATAGATGACCACGCCGGGACCGGGATCGACTTGCGGCCGATACCAGTTGTCGCCGATTTTCTTGACCATTCCCGTGAGATAGAGCGTGTACGGAAAATCGCCGCCCTCGAGTCCGGTGACTCCGGATGCGCCGGGCGCAACCTGGGGGCCACTGTTCGGGGCGGGGGATGCGGGCGATGGGGTGGCGGGCGGAGGAGTCTCGGAGCCTTTCTTGGTGGAGCGTCCGAACGGGGAGAGGGGGACGGTATTTTTCTCCGGCTTCTTCGGCGTCTCCGGTTGCGGCGCGGGTTTCGGCTCTTCGATCTTCGGTTTGACGTCTTCGATTTTCGGAGCGGCCGGTTTTTGGATCGGCTTCGTCATCGCGGGCGTGGCGGCCGGCATCTTCGCGAACTGAATGTTCAGCGTCGACGCGCGTTGCGGCGGCTTCGCGTGCAGCGCGGCGTAGACGATGACCGCGGCGATGCCGCCGTGCAGCAGGATGGACAGCACGAGCGCGATGCCGGCGCCTCGATCCAGCGCCGCGCGCTGGGCGAGGACGTCAGCGACGCGGTCTTGCATTCCGTTCCTTCGGCTGCGTGATCATCCCGAGTTGTTCGACGCCGGCGCGGTTCATCACGTCGAGCACCGCGACGACACGTCCGTACGGTACTGCCTGATCCGCCTCGAGCAGGGCGCGCCGCACGCGCCGCGCGCGGAGCATCGGCCCGAGGGACTGCTCGAGATTCGACGAGCCGACCGGAGTCCCGTCGACATACACCGCGCCCGCGGTGTTGATCGTGATCTTCGCCGGATTGTTCGACGCCATCTCGAACGACTTCCCTTCCGCCTGCGGCAGCGAGATATCGAGACCCTGCTGCAGCATCGGCGCCGTGACCATGAAGATGACGAGCAGCACGAGCATGACGTCGACGAGCGGCGTGACGTTGATCTCCGCCATGTCGCCCAAATCGTCGTTGTCGCGTAATCGGAAGCTCATTGTTCTTATGACGCAGCGCTAAGTGCCAGGTGCTGAGTGCTGGGTGCTGAGTAGCAAAGCTTCTAACTCAGCACCCAGCACTCAGCACGTTCACCCAGCACTACGTAAAGTTCCTTTCCGTCAAATTCATAAATTCCAGCGTGAAGTCCTCCATTTCGCCGCGCGCCTGGCGCAGGCGCTGTACGAAATGGTTATACGCAAGGAGCGCGGGGATCGCTGCAAAGAGGCCCGCTGCGGTGTTGATCAATGCCTCGCTGATGCCCGGTGCGACGGAAGTGATCGACGTCGATCCGCTCGCGCCGATGTCGCCGAAGGCGTCCATGATTCCCCACACGGTTCCGAACAATCCGATGAACGGCGTGGCCGCCGCGGTCGTCGCGAGAAACGGAACGAGTCGCGAGAGGCGCGCGGCTTCGATGCGCGTCGCGCGCATCAGCGATCGTTCCACACTGTCGAGCGATTTCACGGTCTGCCGTCCCTCGGCGTGCGAGATCTGCGCCTCGATCTCGGCATAGCCGGCGCGAAACAGTCCGACGAGCGATGAATGCTGGAGCGCGCCGAGCGCCGACTGCACGTCGGCGAGGCGCTTCGCTTTGCGGAAGATCGCGACGAAGCGGCGCGACGCGCCCTGCGAGCGCCGGAAGCGCTGCCACACCGCGAACATTACGCCCCACGAAATGATGGAGAAGAGCAGGAGGATGGCCAGGACAGACCGCCCCACCCAACCCGTGTCCTGAAACGCAGTCCAGAGTTGCACTGCTTTGAACTGTAAATCAGAAAGCGGAAAGCAGAAAGCAGAAATGCGAAAGCAAAATGCAAATCAACGCTCTCCTCCGCTTTACTCGCGCACGGCTTCTGCGGCCATCAATTGAATGAGATGGCGCTCGTCCGCATTCGCGTGCAGGTACGTGTCGCAGAGCGTTTCGAGCTCGAGCTTGCTGATCGTCGCCGGCACGGTGAAGCCGTTCGACGGCGGATGCGACGCATCGTGCGTCCATGTCGTTTTCCACGTGCGTCCGATCAGGCGGCAGCGAAGGAACGTGCCGTCGCTTTCGCTGTTCTCGACAGTCGCTTCGTCCGACCAGCCCTGCAGGTTCGCGATCCAGCGCCGCAGCTCGCGGCTGTGAATCGCCGTCATGACGCGCGCAAGGAGCTCTTTCGAGCCGGAGTTGAGCCGCTGGAAGCGGAGGCGCGTGTCGAACATCGTCGGCGTGCCGAGGGCCGCCACGCGCGACGCCAGCACGACCGCGACCGCGGCGAATCGCTCCTGTTGCCATTCGAAGGACACGCGCATCTCGGCGCCGCGCATCGTCGCCACGGTGTGACGAATGCGCATCCCGCCGTCGCTGAGATCGACGACCGATCCGCCGCCGCGTCCGAACGTCACATGAATCGGAGTCGCGGGACGCACGCGTTCGGCGACTCTGCGCTCGACCGTTTCCGTTGTGCTCAGCATTTCCACTGCGCTCATGACGCGATCTCCTCCGGAACAGCGGTCCAGTGCGCAGCGACGTGGGGACGGCCGAAGTGAAAGCCCTGCGCGAAGTCGATGCCGAGGCGTTGCGCGGCGATCGCCGTCTCCTCGGACTCGATGCCCTCGAGCACCGTCTTGCATCCGAAGTCGCGTGACAGCGACGCCATGTGCGCGACGATGCGCCGGTGCGTGTCGTCGTCCTCGAGCTTTGTGCCGAACGTGTTGCTGATCTTGATGAATGACGGGCGGATCTCGTCCATCAGCGCGAGATGCGAATACGCCGAGCCGTGATCGTCGAGCGCGAAGCGGATGCCTTTGGCGCGCAATGCCTGAAACAACGGAATGACGCGCTGCGCGTCGTCGAAGTCGCTGCGCTCCGTGACTTCGAGCACGAGCCGCGTGAGCGCGACGCCGGCGCGCGCGGCCGCTCCTTCGAGGATGCGCGGCAGCTCGGCGCAAAACGCGAGCGGATCGACGTTGAGAAAAATCGACGACGACTCGGGGAGCGACGTCGCGGCTTCGATTGCACGCGCGAGCGCGTGCAGATTCAGCTCGCGCAACCGGCCGAGCCGCGCGGCGTACTCGAACAGCTCCGCCGGCCCGCCGCCCGCCCAGTCGCCCCGCACGCGCGTCAGCGCCTCGAAGGCCATGATCTCGCCGGCGTCGGTGATCTCGACGATCGGCTGAAAGGCGATGCGCAATGCGTCGCCGGCGATGAGCTCGTGGAAGGACGCGACACGGACGACCGTGTAGGGCAGGTTTTCTAACCTGCCTTCCGGGTCGCAGGCTGGAAAGCCTGCCCCACACCGGAGAGTGCCGAGGGACGACTCCAGCTCGTCGATCGTGAACGGCTTCGACAACAGCGCGAGCGCGCCGTGGTCGAGCGCGGCGGCGCGCAACGCGTCACTCGGCTGACCGGTCATCAGCACGATCCGGCATTCGGGACGGCGTGCGTGAATGCGATCGAGAAAATGCAGACCTTCGAAGCCGAACGCGCCGGAGAACTGCACGTCGGTGACGACGTGGGTGACCGGCTCGCGTGCGAGCATCAGCTCGGCAGACTCGATGTCCGAGCAGATGATCGACGTGCGTCCCGGCCGATCGAGCAGCATCGAGAGCGCGGAGGTGACGCTGTCGTTGTCGTCGGCGATGAGAATCGTCTCGCGCTCGCTCATGCGATCATCTCCAATTCCCGCTGGACGATCAGGTCGTGCATGCCGAGGTAGAAGCGGACGTCTTTCGGCTGCAGCGCGTAGAGCACGCGGTCGCCGCCGCGCCCGGAGGCGCTCAGGAATCCCGAGCCTCGCTCGTCGAGGCGCACGACGTCTCCCGAAAACTCCACCGGCAGGTTCGCCAGCACGTCGAGAAATTGTTCGGCGGTCGCCGTTCCATCGAGGATGAGCCGCTCGATGTCGAGCGTGGGCTCGCAGAGCGCGGCGAGAATCTCGAAGCGCAACAGTGTCCCGCCGCCGAGGAACACGAGTCGCGTGGCCATCTCCGCGTAATGGTTCCAATCGCGCTCGCGCTCGTCAGTGCACGCGATGAGGGTGAGCCGTTGTGAAGTGCACATCATCGTCTCCGTCAGATCAGCTTCATTGCGACTGCAACGGTGAAGGCGAGCGAGCCGAATGCCGTGAAGATGCGCCACGACTCGCGGCCGCTGCGGATGTCGGTCAGCGTGTTTTGAAGGAAGTCGCTCATTACCTGGTCTCCTTTTCTGCGATGACGGGAAGTGGATCGGGGAGCGGGACTTCACCGAAGCTGAACTGGTTCAGCGGATAGCCGTCGAGCGACATCGTGGTGTTGTTGACGCGGGCGGTGGTGTTGTGCCGGTCGGCGATGAGCTCGATCCATCCTTCCTCGGGGATCGTGTAGGTATCGCCCGCGTAGCGGAACGTCTGCCCCGGCTTGCCGGAGAAGCGATAGCCAACCGTGTGGATGCCACACGTGACTTTCGGCTCGCGCACCCGGTGCGCCTTGAGCAGAGATCCGAGATCGATTTCGAGAGACAAGGCGGCGGTGAGGGTGGCGGCGGCGAGGAGCATGATGTGTTTCCTTTCTGAATTCCGGTCGGGCCTCCATAGTCCAAGCTCTGGACCATTCTTGGCATCGACATCAAGTCGATGCCTGTCAATTACTTAACTGCGAACCACGGAACTGCTCGTTTGTTCGTAGGTCGAACACGTGTATGATTTTCAGTCATGACTGACTTCCGGAAGCGCATTCTCATCGTGGACGACGACGAAGGAGTGGCCAGCGGACTCGCGGAACTGCTCAGCGACGACTGGGAAGTGCGCGTGGCGATGAACGGCAAGCAGGCGGTCGTCGCGTTCGCGGAGTTCTCGCCGGACGTCGTGCTCCAGGACGTGCTGCTACCGGACACGTCGGGGATCGATCTCCTGCATCAGTTCAAGATGTATTCGGAGACGGTGGCGGTGATCATGATGTCGGGCGGCGGCACGCTCGAGCTGGTGATCGAGTCGATGAAGCTCGGCGCGGAGACGTTCCTGCAGAAGCCGTTCGACTACGACGTGCTCAAGGCGACGCTCGAGCAGGTGTCGCGCATCATCGCCACGCGGCGCGAGCTGATGGCGCTGCGCCGCGGCGGCGCATCGAACGTCGAGCGCCTTCCCGGCCTCTCGCCGGCGATCACGCATCTCAACGAGATCCTGCCGCACATCGCGCGCGCGCAATCGCCGGTGCTGCTGGAAGGGGAGTCGGGCTCGGGCAAAGGCGTGCTGGCGCGGCTGATTCACAACCGCTCGCAGCGCGCGCGTGCGCCGTTCGTCGATCTCAACTGCGCCGGATTGTCGAAGGAGCTCCTGGAGTCTGAGCTGTTCGGACACGAGCGCGGCGCATTCACGAATGCGATGAACACGAAGCCGGGACTCTTCGAGATCGCGGGCGACGGGACGTTGTTCCTCGACGAGATCGGCGAGATGGAGCCGACGGTGCAGGCGCGACTGCTGAAGGCGATCGAGGAGAAGAAGTTCCGGCGCGTCGGCGGCATTCGCGATCTGCGCGCCGACTTCCGTCTGCTCGCGGCGACGAACCGCGACCTGCCGGCGGAGATCGCGGCGGGACGGTTCCGCAGCGATCTCTACTATCGATTGAATGTCGTCCGCCTGCGCGTTCCTCCGCTGCGCGAGCGGATGGAAGACCTGCCGATTCTCGTGGAGGAAGTGCTGCGTCCGCTGTCGAAAGACATGGCCCGTCCGATCCCGAAAGTGAGTCCGCGCGCGATGAGGAAGCTGGAGGCGTATCCGTGGCCGGGCAACGTGCGCGAGCTGCGCAACGTGCTGGAGCGTGCGCTGCTCACGCTCTCCGGCGACGAGATTCGCAGCGAGGACGTGACGATCGAGGCCGCGACGGGACCGATGCCGGCCAAAGGCGGCGGTCTACCGAGCGAAGAATGGGAGATCCAGCCGCTGGACGACGTGGTCGCGAACTACGTCTCCGCGGCGGTGGAAGCGACCGGCGGGAACATCCGCAAAGCCGCGCGGCAGCTGCAGATCAGCCCGTCCACTCTTTACGCGAGACTGAAGGACGCGCCGAAGGCGGCCTCCTAGCCTCCCGGCCTCGCCTCTTGGCCTCCTAGCCTCCCGGCCTCCTGGCCTCCGAGAACCCCCCTGGGAGGCTTGGAGGCTCGGAGGCTGGGAGGCTGATCTTGCAGTCCTGATGGATTTGCGTAAGATGTCAGCGTTCCCCGCTTCAGTAAAGAGAGAGAAATTCATGCCCGAGACCACGTTACTCGCGCTCGCGCTGTCCGTGCAGGACGCGCATGCCGGGCTCGTCGCCACCGTCGATGCGCTCCCTGAAGAAGCGCGCTTCCTGATCGAAGAAGTCGACAAGCGCCTCAAGCTGATGGTCGCGACGCTCCGCGAGCGCGAACAACAGCTCGACAACCTTCACGACGCCGTCGCCGACCGTATCAACAACCTGCTGATGTCGATCCGAACGTGCAGCGACCTGTTGCGCAACGGCGACCCGCAAATCGCCAGCGTCCGCGAGCGCATCGACACGACCGTCGACAACGGACGGCAGGCGGTGAAGCAGTTGCGGGAGGCGTTGGGCAACGTCCGGTGATGGGCACCACAAGAGAACAAGAACGCCTCGCCTTTTTTCAAGCTCATGCACGCTTGACGTTCGGTTCGTAGTGCCTGTGGAGCGGCGGCCGCTCTCGGCCGCCGAATTCTCGCGAGAGGTCGGCGGCCGAAGCGGCCGCCGCTCCACAGGACGAGTCTGCGGAGGCACGATTAGACCTTCAGCCCGTAATTCCCCTCGCACAACGACTCTACCCCGCCCTCCCGCACCACGAACGTGTCCTCGATGCGCACGCCGAGCTCGCGGTCGGGGAAATACAGGCCCGGCTCGATCGTGAGGATGTCGTTCACTTCGACGAGGTCGCGGTTCGCATCCGTCAGGTGAAAGGACGGCTTCTCGTGGATGTCGAGTCCGACGCCGTGGCCGAGGCCGTGGACGTAGCCGGTGAGGGTCTTCGGATCGGAGCGGAGGGTCGCGTAGCCGTGCGACTCGAAGTAGGCGCAGACCATGTCCTGGTAGTGCTTTGCTTCGACGCCGGCGCGCATGGCGTCGCGCGCGAGCGTGAACGCCTCGAGCACTTGCGCGTGCATGCGCTGCAGCTCGGCCGGCACGTCGCCGATGCAGAACGTGCGCGTCATGTCAAAAAAATAACCGCTCGTTTTGTCGGCAGGAAAGATGTCGAGGACGATCGGCACGGACCTCCGCACCTCCTCGGCCGCGTTGCCGCGCGAATGCGGCACGCCGGCGTCGCGTCCCTGCGAGAGGATGGTCTCGTGATCTTCGATCATGCCGAGGCGCGCGATCTCGGAGGAGACGAACGATTTGAGATCGCCGATCGTCATCGATTTTCCGCGTTCGCAGTCGCGCAGCATCGCGCGCACGCCACCGACGACCTGCTGCGTCCGCGCGCCGACGGAACGGATCGCGTCGATTTCCCACGGCTCCTTCCGCTTGCGCGCGAGCTGGATGATGTCCTCGCCGTTCGAGCGATGCACGCGCCGGCCGCGCGCTTCGAGCGACTCGATGATGCCGTGGTAGAGCTGGACCGGGACGTTGCCGAAGAAGGCGATCGCGTCGCCGGCGCCGAGCTCGCGCAGGAGGATGTCGAAGAATTCGGCGTACGCGGCGCTGACGTTCGTCGCGCTCTGGAAGATGCGGTCGTGGTCGAACTCCGACGCGAGCCGTACTTCGAGGCCCGTCGCCGCCGCTTCTTCGCGCTCCATCGGGTAGGTGACGAGCAGCGGATTGCGATCGACGCGCTTGACCGCATACCCGCGCGTCACCTTCGCGCCGCGTGACAGCCAGCGAAACGACGAATGCATCGCCTCGTGCATCGGCACGATCAGCGTGTCGATCGCGCGGTTGCGCATGAGCTCATCAAGATCACGCAACATTCCTGGATGGGCCCACTTTCTGCCTTCTGCCTTCTGCCTTCTGCTTTTTGCTTTTTGCGGTGCCGCGCTTCGTCGCGTGGCGGCGTGGGCGTTTCAGATACGTCGGGCGAAACTCCGGCGCGGCGAGGGCGGCACCGCGGACGAGCATACACCCGCACCGGCACCGTTCTCGCTGATTCGCATCGCGGATGAAGGTGATGTCGTACAACATCCAGGGCCACGCCGCCGCCAGGCGTGAAGATCATCTCCCCAAGCTCGCCGAGATCATCGCCGCGGTTCAGCCCGACATCGTGGGACTGCAGGAGGTGCATTGCCGTACGCGCGCCGGTCCCGCGCATCAGGGTGAAGTGCTCGCGTCGCTCACCGGCATGCAGCATTGGTTCGGCCGCAGCTGCGCGATGGACGGCGGCGACTACGGCAATGCCGTCCTCACGCGCGGCACGGTCGAGTCCGCGTACGTCCATCCGCTGCCGGGCTCGGGCGAGCCGCGCTCGGTGCTACAGGCAGACGTCGCGCTGAACGGATCGCGCTTCACGTTTTTCGTCACGCATCTCGCCGCATGGGGCCGCCTGCTCCGCAAGGCGCGCATGCAGCAGGTCGCGCACCTCGGCGACATCACCGCCCGCGGCGCATGGCCGCACGTGCTCGTCGGCGACTTCAACGTGCCGCCGGCCGCGGAAGAGATTCGCACGCTGCTCGCACACGGACATCTGCGCGTATGCGGCGACATCAAGGAGGCAACGTTCCCGATGACACGACAGCGGCTCGACTACGTGTTCTGCGATCCGCGCTGGGAGTTCCGCGGCGCGGAAGTGATCCGCCGCGGGCCGTCCGATCACTGGGCGCTCGTCGTCGAGCTCCAACTGCGAGGGGAAGCGTGAAGGCGCGACGCTGGCTGCTCGCCCTCAGCTACGCTCCGCTGCTGTTTCTCATCTGGTCGATCAAACGCCGCAGCCGCAAGCAGCTGCATCTGGAAGAGACCGACATCGAGGATCTCATCCCGTCGATCGCCGGCCTCACGCAGGGCACGCTCACCGAGGGCAATCGCGTCGAGGTCCTGCAGAACGGCGCGCTGTGGGATCGCTTGTTCGCCGACATCGAGGCGGCGCAGAAGACGATCAACTACGAGACGTTCCTCAGCAAAGAAGGAGAGCTGACGCGACGCCTCAGCGACGTGCTCGCTCGGAAAGCGCGCGCGGGCGTGCAGGTGCGGCTGCTGCTCGACGGCACGGGCGGCCGCTTTTACGGCGACGCCGATCTCGTGCGCATGCGCGAGGCCGGCGTGAAGATCGAGCGCTATCACCCCGTGCGCATGCGCAACATCGGGCGCATCAACAATCGCGATCATCGAAAGATCTGCGTCGTCGACGGATGCGTCGCGTACACCGGCGGGCACTGTCTCGTCGACGCCTGGCTCGGCGATGCCGAAGACGCGGATCACTTCCGCGACATCAGCGTGCGCGTCGAAGGGCCGGTCGTCGCGCAATTGCAGTCGGCGTTCGCGGAGAACTGGATCGAAGAAAGCGGCGAGGTGCCGGGCGGGACGAATTTCTTTCCGCGGCTCGAGCGCGCCGGCGACGTCGCCGCGCACGCGGTGTGGGTGTCGACGACCGGCAGTCCGTCATCGGTGAAGCTGCTGCACTACCTGCTGATTCGCGCCGCGACGCGCCGCATCACGATTCAGAATCCGTACTTTCTGCCCGATCCCGCCCTGCGCAAAGCATTGATCGACGCGGTCGCGCGCGGCGTCGACGTGCGCGTGATGATCCCCGCCGCCACCGCCAGCGACTCGCCGTTCGTGCAGCACGCGAGTCATCATCTTTACGGAACGCTCCTCAAAGGCGGCGTGCGACTCTTCGACTATCACAACACCCTGCTGCATCAAAAAGTGCTCGTCGTCGACGAGCGGTGGGCATCGGTCGGCTCGACGAACTTCGACGCGCGCTCGTTCGATCTCAGCGACGACGTCTCGCTGATGATCTACGACGAGCGCATCGCGCGCGAGCTCGAGGACACGTTCGACCGCGATCTCGCGCACGCCACCGAAGCTCATCTCGACTCGTGGCTGCGCCGCTCCGCGAAACACAAGCTGATCGACTTCAGCGCATTCGTCTTCAACGAGCAGTTGTGACGTGGAACGCGTCGACGAAGCGCTGCATCTCGTCGGGCGTGCCGATCGTGACGCGCAGGTGTTGCGGCATCGCGGGGAAGAGGCGTCCGGGGCGCACGCCCTGCTCGCGGAACTTTGCGAGCAGCGGCTTCACGTCCTCGCGCATGTCGATCATCATGAAATTAGCTTCGCTCGGGAGCGCGTGATAGCCGAGGCGTTCGATTTCGGCGACGACGTGCGCGCGCGTGTCGTGATTGCGCTTGCGCGACGCGATGACGTGCGCGGTGTCGCTGAGCGATGCGTTCGCGGCGACGGCGGCGGGAAGATTGATCGGGTCCCACGCCTGCTGCGCCTCGAGCTTCTCGATCGTCGCGTGCTGCGCGAGCGCGTAGCCGCAGCGCATGCCGGCCATGCCGTAGATTTTCGAGAACGTGCGCGCGACGATGAGGTTCGGCTTCGTCGCGATGAGCGGCGCGACCGATTCGTAGTCCGGCGACTCGGCGTAATGAAAATACGCTTCGTCGACGAGGACGGCGGTCGATGACGGCACCGCGTCGAGGAACGCGCGCAGCGCGGCCTTCGGCGTGATCGTCGCCGTCGGATTGTTCGGATTGCAGATGTAGACCAGGCCGGCGTCGCGCGACGCGTCGAGCATCTTGCCGAGATCGTGCGCATATGCGGCATCGAGCGCCACTTTCACGACCTCGCGGTCGCGCGCGTGGTTCCAGAGCGCCTCGAACGTCGGATTCGCGGTCACGAGTTTTCCGGGAAACGCGAATGCGGCGAGGCGGAGGATGTCACTCGAGCCGTTGCCGAGGAGGACTTCGCTCGTCGTCACGCCGTGCAGCTTCGCGATCGTCGCCACCAACACGTCGCGCGCTTCGTCGGGATAGCGGAACAGCTCGCCGAGGGAGTCGCGGATCGCGCGCATGGCAGCGGGCGAGGGGCCGTACGGATTCTCGTTCGCGTTGAGAAGCACGGGCGCGCCCGGCGCGCCGCGCGTGAGCACCGACGGAAACGCGGCGACGGCTGCGCCTGCGCCGAGGAGAGTGGCGAAGCGGCGGCGGGAAAGATTGGGTTGCATGACGTGAATATACGCCGCGGCGCGCGATGTGCTACGGTTGTGTCCCGTACCGCATGGAGCCCGCACCGGAGCAGCAGAGCAGGCGCTACCTCTTCACGCTATCCCTCGGAGCACTCGGAGTCGTCTACGGCGACATTGGAACGAGTCCGCTCTACGCATTTCGTGAATGTTTCTCCGCCGAGCATCACCTCACGCCGACGCCGACGAACGTCCTCGGCATCCTCTCGCTGATTTTCTGGTCGCTGGTGATCGTCATCTCGATCAAATATCTCCTGTTCGTCATGCGGGCCGACAACCGCGGCGAAGGCGGCATCCTCGCGCTGATGTCGCTCGTGCGTCCGCGACGCTCGATGCGACGCACGTCCCTTCTCGGCCTCGGACTCTTCGGCGCCGCGCTCTTGTACGGCGACGGCATGATCACGCCGGCGATCTCCGTGTTGTCCGCGATCGAAGGCCTCGAAGTCGCCGCGCCGAAAGTCGAGACGTACGTCGTCCCGCTGACGATCATCGTGCTCATCGCGTTGTTCATGGTGCAGAAATTCGGCACCGCGAAAGTCGGCGCGGCATTCGGTCCGGTGATGGTCGTCTGGTTCGCCACACTCGGCGTCCTCGGCGTATGGCACATCCTGAAGGAGCCGGCGGTGCTGCGCGCGATCCTGCCGACATACGGCTATCGATTTTTCGCCGTGAACCACCTCACCGGCTTCTTCGTCCTCGGCGCGGTCTTCCTCGTCGTCACCGGCGGCGAGGCGCTGTACGCGGACATGGGCCATTTCGGCGCGCGTCCGATCCGCCTCGCGTGGTTCTCGTACGTTTTCCCCGCGCTGCTGCTCAACTATTTCGGACAGGGCGCGTTTCTCTTGCACACGCCGGCCGGCATCAAGCAGCCGTTCTTCATGATGGCGCCGTCGTGGTCGTTGTATCCGCTCGTCGGGCTCGCGACCCTCGCGACGGTCATTGCGTCGCAGGCCGTCATCTCCGGCGCGTTCTCGCTCACGCGTCAGGCCGTGCAGCTCGGATATCTGCCGCGCATCCGCGTGCGCCACACGTCCGAGCGTGAGATCGGGCAGATCTACATCAGCTCGATCAACTGGGTGCTGATGATCGCGGCGATCGGACTCGTGCTCGCGTTCAAGCGCTCGACGAACCTCGCCGCCGCGTACGGCGTCGCCGTGACCGCCACGATGGCGGTGACGACGATGCTCTTCGCCGCATTCGCGCGCGAGCGCTGGCACTGGACGTACGGACGCGTCTCGCTGTTCATGATCCCGCTGCTCACGATCGACCTCGCGTTCTTCGGCGCGAACATCATCAAGATCGCCGACGGCGGCTGGTTCCCGCTCGCGGTTGGGATCCTGATCTATTCGATGATGTCGACGTGGCGCATCGGCCGGCGCGTCCTCAGCGAGAAACTCGCCGCGCAGGCGATGTCGATCGACGACTTCCTGCAGCAGCTCGCGACCAACAAAATCCCGCGCGTCCCCGGCACCGCGATCTTCATGTCGCGCCACTCCGACGGCATCCCGACGACGCTCCTGCACAACATCAAACACAACAAAGTCGTGCACAAGAACGTGGTGCTGATGACCGTCGAGACCGAGGACCGCTCGCACCTCGCGGAGAACGAGCGCTACGACTGGAAAGACCTCGGCCAGGGCGTGTATCGACTCATGCTCCACTTCGGCTTCATGGAAGACCAGGACATTCCGAGCGTCCTCGAACGCCTCGCGACGCAGCCGGTATCGTTCAATTCGATGACCACCAGCTACTTCCTCGGCCGCGAAACGCTCATCCCCACACGGGCCACCAAGATGGCCATCTGGCGCGAGCACATCTTCGCCTGGATGATGCGCAACTCCTCGAGCGCGTCGGTCTTTTTCAACCTGCCTGCGAACCAGGTGATCGAGTTGGGGGCGCAGGTGGAGTTATGAGGTGAGGGCAGAGCGCGGAGCGCAAATGCATGCAACGGCTTTTACGCCCTCGGCCCTTCGCCCTCTGCGTCATCGAGGGAGGCACCTTTCATGTAACATCGCAGTGGGTGATCACGATCGCCGAGCTTCGAGCCATCGCCAACGCACGTCTTGACGACGCATCTGTACTTTTCCAAAATGACCGGTTGGACGGGGCGGTATATCTTTGCGGCTACGCGATCGAGCTTTCTCTCAAGGCCAGAATCTGCACCACATTGGGTTGGCTTGGTTTTCCCGTAACGCGTAGCGAATTCGAGAACCTGGCAAGTTTTAAGACGCACAAACTGGACGTACTGCTTTTGCTGTCCGGTCTCGAACAACTTATAAAAACGAAGCATCTCGAACAATGGTCCGCCGTATCTACTTGGGATCCAGAGGCGCGTTACAAAAGTGTCGGCCACACGACCAGCGAACAAGCTGAACTCATGCTCTTTTCGACAATACTTCTTTCGGGTGTCATATGAGCGATTTGACGAAAAAGGTAGCGGAAGTTGAGAAGGATCTGGCGTTAACGAACGGATCGTTGAACCTATTTGCAGTCTTGCAGCGGGAGGATCTCGCAGGCCGTTGGGACATTGTCATCTCAGCGTCGTGGGCAAAGGAAGACAAAGCGACGTTACAAATGATCGCCAACGCGATTCGCCAACACCTTGCACCGGAAGACATCGTTAACCTGGCCCGGATCGTTGTGCTGCCAGCTGGTGAAGACCCCGTTAAAGCGATCACTGAGAATTACGAAGTGGAGCATGGGCAAATTGAGCTACTCGAGCCGGCCCGCTTCGGATTGCCCGTCAAGCATGGCGTTATCATCACTTCCCGGCGCGCTGCCTGACGTCAGGCGCTCGATCCGAAACGCCCGCCGATGAGTCCAGGCGCGGGCGATGCTCTGAGCCTGGATGTAATTCGCGGTTGCGCGATCCGCGCAGTTACGCGGTTGCGCGGCAGATCAGCGCCGCGTAAACTGCGAGACCGCGTGACTGCGCAACCGCGCTTACGGCGCCAACTCCAACACCATCCGATACGCGCTCACATCCTGCGCGGGATTGCTCATCACGCCCGCCGTCCCCATGAACAAGAGCCGGAACAACCGGTACGTCTCCAGCGACGACTGCGCGATGATCGCGTCCTTGTTCTCGACCCACCGCTGATGGCCGTTGCGCGCCCACAAGTAGTAGTTGCGGCGATCGTTGTAGACGCCGGCGAGTTGCATGCGTGATTGATCGACCGCTTCCATCAGCTGCGGCATGTAGACCATGCGGAACGTGCCGGGCCAGACGTATTTGGTGATGAAGCTCGAGGTTCCGAACGGAACTTTGCCGGCGGCGAAGTCGAGGTAGGCGCGCGCCCCGGGTTTGAGCAATTCGGAGAAGCGCTGCATGACGCGCGGGTAGTCGGACAGATCTTCGATCACGCCCATGCACGAGATGGCGTCGAAGCGGCGGCCGGGTTGGAAGGTGAAGAAGTCCTGATAGGAGACCGATGCGTTCAATGAATCGCGGTCGATCAGCTCTCTCGTGTACGCCATCTGATCGTGCGAAAGCGTGATCGCGGTGACGCGCGCGCCGCGCGTCGACGTGAAGCGCGTCATGCCGCCCCAGCCGCAGCCGATCTCGAGCAGCTCCTGCCCTTCCTTCAAACGGAGCTGGTCCCACGCGAACTGGTACTTGCGATGCGTGCTGACTTCGAGCGTTTCCTCGTCATTCTCGTAAATGCCCGGCGTGTAGGCGTGATAGTCGTTGTCGGTGCAGAAGAGCTGGATGTTTTTCGAGTCGTAGTGCTTCGCGATCCAGGCGGGATTGAGCTTCTCGCGGCCGAGGAGCATCGGCTGGAGCCGGCGCCAGATTTTGAGCCAGAGATTTTTGTCGTCGATGAATGTGCGCAGCCACATCGCCTTGACGACGTCGCCTTCGATGTCGAGATCGCCGCGCACATACGCCTCCGCAATCGTCAGCTCTTCGAGCGATTTCAGCGCGCTCATCCCGCGGTCGTTGCGGATGTAGAGATCGAACTCCGGCTCGCCGTCGCCGACCGTCGTCACGCCCGACTGCGTGTGCACGCGAAACGCGCACGGCAGCTTCGCGACGCGCGACAGCATGCTGTTGATGAAGCCACCGACGTCCGTTCCGGTGAGCGCAGCGGCGGGCGTGTCCAGGACCTTGCTCATTTGAGCGACCTCCTCGAGATCATTCGTTGGGGGACAAGCTTACTACTCGATTCCTTCTTGCCGGAACCTTCCCGTGCCCCCTTGCCGCAACCCTCCCGTGCCCGCGCCCGCTCCCGCTCCCGCGCCCGGGGCGGGTGGGCATACGTCGCTTCGCTCAATTCCCCCCACCCCGGGGCGCGGAAGCGGGAGCGGGCACGGGCGCGGGACGCACGGCGGCGCGATCAATCCATCTCCGCGCGCCATCCGTACCTTCGACAACTAAGGAGGCCCGGATGAAAAGAACTCTGCCCCTCGTCTCTCTCGTGCTCTTCGCGTTTTCCCTTCTCGCCGCCGACGCTCCGAAGCCGAAGTCGCTCTACGAGCGCCTCGGCGGATACGATGCGATCTCGGCCGTCACCGACGATTTCATCGGACGGCTCGCGTCCGACAAATCGCTCGCCCGCTTCTTCACCGGTCACGCGACCGACTCGCTGACGAAGATCAAGCAGCACGTCGTCCTCCAGCTCTGCGCCGCGACCGGCGGCCCGTGCGTGTACATGGGGCGCGACATGAAGACGTCGCACGCGGGACTCGGCATCAGCGAAGCGGATTGGAATCAGGCCGCCGCGCTGCTCGTGCAGACACTCGACAAGTTCAAAGTGCCGGCGCAGGAAAAAGGCGAGGTGCTCGCCGCCGTGTCGACGCTGAAGAAAGACATCGTCGAGAAATAGAAGATGTGCTGGGTGCTGAGTGCTGGGTGCTGAGTTCTGCGTGCTGGGCGGACTGAAGGCAGCACCCAGCACCCAGCACTCAGCACCCAGCACCCAGCACCCAGCACCCAGCACCCAGCACCCAGCACTCAGCACGCAGCACCTGTATTCTTCCGGGGATGTCGTCGTACATCCCCGAACCTCCTTCCGATTCGTACTGGGACGCGTCTCCCGATTTTCGTGCGCTCTGCCGCCGCAAGTTGAGCGACGCGGCGTACGCGTGGGCGGAGCCGCAGCTCGCGGCGATGGGGGAGCGCGCGGCGAAGGAAGTCGCGCCGCTCGCGGCGATCGCGGATCGCGAGCAGCCGCGCCTCATCACGCACGACTCGCGCGGCGCGCACGTGAATCGCGTCGAGTATCACCCGGCGTATCGCGAGATGGAGCGCATCGCCTACGGCTCCGGCATGATCGCGATGAAGTATCAGACGCACGATCATTCGAGCTCCTCGCAATTCACCGGCTTCGCCCTCGGCTATCTCTTCGCGATGGCGGAGCTGGGTTTGTATTGCCCGCTCTGCATGACCGACGGCGTCGCGCGCGTGCTCACGCGCCACGGCACGCACGATCAGGTGATGCGCGTCGTGCCGCATCTCACGTCGACGAGTCTCGACACGCTGTGGACGGGCGGGATGTTTCTGACCGAGCGCTCGGGCGGATCGGACGTCGGCACGAACGAAACGGTCGCGCGCAAGAACGGCGACGGCACGTGGCGGCTCAGCGGGCACAAATGGTTTTGCTCGAATGTCGATGCCGAGGCGGTGCTCGTCACGGCGAAGATCGACGGAGCGGGCGAGGGGACGCGCGGACTCGGAACGTTTCTTCTCCTTCCGCGCGAGACGAGCGGCGTCACGATCGAGCGGCTGAAGGACAAGCTCGGAGTGCGGTCGATGCCGACGGGTGAAGTGACGCTGACGGACGCGCACGCGGAAGAAGTCGGCGGGTTCGCGGCAATGACCGACATGCTCAACCTCTCGCGTTTGTACAACGCCGTCGCGGCGTGCGGCGCGATCGGACGCGCGGTGTACGAGGCGCGGCATTACATCGAGCGGCGGCAGGCATTCGGACGCCCGGTCATCGAGTGGCCGCTCGCGCAGGAAACCTTTTTCGATCTCGTCGCGGAACACGCGGCCGCGCTGCTGCTGACCTTCGAAACCGTCGAATGCCTCGCGCGCGCGGATGCCGGCGACGCCGACGCCGCGAAGTTGCTGCGCGTCCTCACGCCGATCACGAAGGCGGTGACGGGAAAGATCGCGGTGCCGTGTGTGTCCGAGGCGATGGAGTTGATCGGAGGGAACGGATATATCGAAGAGAGTCCGTTGCCGCGGCTGTTGCGCGACGCGCAGGTGCTGCCGATCTGGGAAGGGACGACCAACATCCTCGTCCTCGACGCGCTGCGCGTCGCGCACAAGGACGGCAGTCACGAGCTGCTGCTGTCGCGGATTCGCACGCGATTTCCCCGCGAGGCCGACGCGCTCGCGTACACATTCGCGTCGCTCGACGAGCGCGACGCGCGCGGCTGGATCGATCGCCTCGCGCGTCTGTATCAGCTCACGCTGCTGCTCGACGCGGAGCACGGCGAGTACGCCGACCGCCTCGTGAACCGGCCGCTGGGATTGCTGCCGGGCGCACGATGCGGTGCGGCGTAGTCAGCGTTGCAGGTTTACATCGGCGGATTCGCGACCCACGGATCGGGGCCGGGATCGTTGCCGTTGGCGATGCGCTCGAGCCGATCGAGATAGTGCTCCCATCCGTGCGTGTGCGATGCGGCCGATTCCGGCGTCGGCAGTCCGCGATGCGCGAAGCGCAGCAGCGTGCCGTCGCCCTTCGGGATCAACTCGAACTCGATCGTCGTCGAGCCGGGCGGCACGTTCTCGTTCTTTTCCCACCCCCAGGTGTACACGAGCCTGCGCGGCGGATCGATCTCGACGAATTCGCCGCGCGACGTGTGGCCGGGAATCACGTCGACGGAGTAGGCGCCGCCGCGGCGGACGTCGAACGTTGCGTTCATTCCCATCCAGCGGACGGCTTGTTGCGGATCGACGAGCAGCTCCCAGACCGTCTCCGGTGTTGCGGCGATGTGAATCTCGCGCTCGATCGTGTGCGTTTCAGTTGCGACGTCCATGTTTCTTCTTCCTTTCTTTTCGTTCGGCTTCCTGCTTCAGCGAGGCCAGCCGGTCTTCCCAGAATCCTTCGAGAAATTGCCGCAGCTCCGCGAGCGCCTCGGGGTTCGCGCGGTAGAGCCGCCGCGTGCCGTCGCGCCGCTCGCTAACGAGGCCCGCTTCCTTCAGCACGGTGAGGTGCTGCGAGACCGCGGGACGCGTGACGTCGAAGTGCGCGGCGATGTCGCCCGCCGACATCTCGTCGTCGCGCACGAGCGAGAGGATCTGTCGCCGGCGCGGCTCCGCGATCGCTTTCAGTGCTGCGTCCATCGGTCTCTCGTGTAACGCAGGCTTTCCTGCCTGCGAGGGGACAGGCTGGAAAGCCTGTCCTACACCGAGGCAATAGTAAGCAACCGCTTACGTAAGTGTCAAGTGACGCTCAAAACAACGTCCCGCCCTTCGCCTGCGCTCCGGCGAGGAGATCGAGGAACTTGGCGCGCGAGATCTCGCGTGCGCCGAGGGCGCGCATGTGCGGGGTCATGACCTGGCAGTCGATGAGCGTCGCGCCGCGCGCGCGAAGATGATCGGCGAGGAAAAGCAGCGCGAGCTTCGATGCGTTGGAGTGCGTGTGAAACATGCTCTCGCCGGTGAAGAGGCCGCCGGCGTCGATGCCGTACAGGCCGCCGACCAGCTCATCGCCCTGCCACGCTTCGATGCTGTGCGCGTCGCCCGAGTCGTGGAAGCGCGTGTAGGCGGTGATGATGTTGGGATGGATCCAGGTGCCGTCCTGATCGGGACGCGGAGCGGCGGCGCAGGCGCGGATGACGGCACGGAAATCGCGGTCGATCGTGAACGTCAGCGCGCTGCGCCGCTTCGCTTTCTGCAGCGATCGCGGCACGTGCAGTTCGTCCAGAAAGAGAATCGCGCGGCGGCGCGGCGAAAACCACGGCAGCGGCACGCTGTCGTGCGGCCACGGAAAAATCCCCTTGCGATACGCCTCGCGCAGCGTCTCCACGCGGAGGTCTTCGCCCATCGCCACGACGTCGCCCTGCGCGTAGCGCGGATCGGGGAAGCGCGCCATGGCGCTACACTAACCGATCGCCCGCGTCCTCGGACTCGTCCTCGGCATTCCGCTACACTAAGGCGCATGGCGAACTGGAGCGGATGGCATCTCGTCGAAGGCGGCGGCGTCACGGACAACGCGTCGAGCGCGGTCGTCTACAACGGCTCCCTGTACCTCTTCGCGAAAGCAGCGAACGCGAAGATCTACATGAATAAAGGCAACGGCGCCGGTGGGGGATGGGGAACGTGGAGCGAAGTTCCCGGCGGCGGCTACACGAACGCCGCGCCCGCGGCGGCGACGCAGGGCGGCAACCTCTATCTCTTCGCGCCGGGCATCAAAGACCACGCCGTCTACGTCACCAAATTCAACGGCAGGACGTGGAGCGGATGGACGCAGGTGCCCGGCGGCGGACTGACCGACGTCGCGCTTGCGGCGGCGACGCACAAAGGCGATTTGTATTTGTTCGGCAAAGGACTCGGCGACAAAAAGGTCTACGTCGACAAATTCAACGGCAACGCCTGGACAGGTTGGACTGAAGTTCCCGGCGGCGGCTACACCGACGCAGCGATGGCCGCGACGTCCGCGGGCGGGAAGTTGTACGTGTTCGCGCGCGGCATCAAAGACCGCGGCGTCTACGCGAACGCGTTGACGAACACGTGGAGCGGCTGGACGCGGCTCGGCACCGGCACGACGAAGCTCGGACTCGGCGCGACGACGAGCGGCAACAGCGCGTGGGTGATCGCCGTCGACGACGCCGCGAATCACGTCTGGACGTCGGGATCGACCGGCGGTCCGTTCAGCGCGTGGGCGGAAATTCCCGGCGGCGGCGTCACCGACGCGCCGGTCGGCGCGGTCACGAGCGGCGGAAAAATCTCGCTCTTCGCGAAGACGAAAGACGGGAAGCTCTGGATCAACACGTACCAGTGACGGCCCGACCCTTTGTGGCGACCGCTGCCCTCAGCGGTCGCGGCGGCGCTACGAGCCGCTGGCGCCGCCGTGAGGCGGCGCTATGACCGCTGGGGGCAGCGGTCACCACAAACTCAGACGCGCGGCGTCAATCCGTAGCGCTGCGCGAGCGCGACGAAGCGCGGATCATTGCGCAGCGGGTCGTAACGCGGCTCGGTCGGGAGGAACCACAACAGCGCGTTGCGCTCCTCCAGCGCCGCCTCGAGTGCGACCAGCGCTTCATTGAATTGCTGCATGCCGAGGCGCGCCATGAAAAATGCGTACGGCGAGACGTAACGCTGCCGCGCGTTTTCTTTCAACTGCTCGACGAGCGCCTCGGCCTCCGCAATGCGTCCGGCTTTTCCGTAGCAATGCGCGAGCGCTGCGATGTAGATCGACACCGGACCGGCGCTCTCGATGAGCAGGTTGAACTGCGCGATCGCGGCGTCGAACTCACCGCGCTGTTCGTACGAAAGCGCGAGGTAGTAATTCGCCGCGGTGACGGACGTCTCGCTGTCGATGATCGCGCGATAGCACGCCACCGCTTCGTCGAAATGCCGGCCGATGTGCAGCGTGATGCCGACGGCGACGCTGATGATCGGCGAGAGCGGATCGAGTGTCTGCGCGAGTTGAATGAGCTCGAGTCCGCGCACGGTTTTTCCCGCGCCGCTGTACAGGAGACCAAGCCAGTGCGGCGCCCACGGATAGTTCGGATTGAGCTGCATCGCTTCTTCGAGCTCGCGATGCGCGGTCTCCCAGTCCCATTCGATCAGACCCGCGGCGCATCCGAGGGCGGCGTGCGGCTCGGCGAGCGCCGGATCGAGCTCGATCGCCTGACGCGCCGACGCTTTGACGCGCGGAAGAATGTCGCGTCCCGGCAGCGCCTGCATCGTCGCCAGCATCACGTAGGAGTCGGCGACTCCCGCGAATGCCTGCGCGAACGCAGGATCGAGGTCGACGGCCTGCTGAAAAAACGCGAGCGCCTGCTTCAGCGCGGCCGGATGACGCTTGACCCACTGAAAGCGGCCTTTGAGAAAAAGATGCTGCGCCTCCGGATCGACGGGGCGCTTCTTCTTCATGATTTTGCGCGGCGCGGACGACAGCGTGCTGGAGGTGCGAATGTGCTGCACCATGTCGGCGGCGATGTTGTCGGCGAGCGCCGTCACGTCGCCGGCGGAGCGATGGAACTGCGAATGCCACAGACGGTTGCCATCGCGCGTGCCGAGGAGCTCGACGTCGACGTACAACTCGTCCGCGCCGGCACGCGCGCGCAGCACGCCGATCGCGGCGACGTTCAACTCGCGTCCGACCTGCTTCGCGTCGAGCGTGCTCTCGTTCCAGCGCTCGGTTGAGGCGGGCGCGACGACGCGCAGCTTGCGCACGTGCGCGAGCGCGCCGGCCACGCTCTCGGCGAGTCCGTAGACGAGGTACTCCATCTCCGGATCCGTCTCCTCGCCCGCGAACGCGAGGATCGCGATCGAGCCGATCTTTCCCTGCGGACGCGCGGCGGGAGGCGCAGCCGGCAATGCCTGCGTCGCTTCGACTTCGGCGGGCACGCGCGTGCGGCGCGAGCGCGACGGCTGCCGATCCATCAGGTTGTGCAGCTCTTCGAGCATCACCGCGGCGGTCGGGAATCGCTTCGACGGCTCTTTCGCGAGCGCGCGTTTGAGGATCGGCATCAGCCGCGCGTACTGCTCGTCTTCGATCGCCGGCAGCTCGTCGAAGAGAATCGCGGTGATCGTCGCGACCGCGTTCTCGCGATCGAACGGACGATGTCCGGTCGCCATCTCGTACAGCACGATGCCGAGGCTGAAGATGTCGCTGCGGCCATCGATCGGAACGCCGCGCAGTTGTTCGGGCGACATGTAGGGCGCCGTGCCCGTCACCGTTCCCGGCGTCGACATCAGCATCTCCGTCGACGCCTCGGACAACTGCTCGAGCTTCGCCAGTCCGAAGTCGAGCACTTTGACCTGCCCGCGCGGCGTGATCATGATGTTGAGCGTTTTGATGTCGCGATGAATGATCCCGCGGCTGTGCGCCTCGTCGAGCGCCGCGGCGATCTGCGACGCGACGTCGATGCATTCCTGCAGCGAGAAGCGTTGATGCTCGAGACGCTCGTACAACGTCTCGCCCTCGACGTACTGCATCACGATGTACGGCCGCCCCTCGTACTCGCCGACCTCGTGGATCGTGCAGACGTTGGGATGGTCCATCGCCGCGACCGCGCGCGCCTCGCGCAGCATCCGCTTCTTCGCTTCAGCATCACGGAGAAAGCTTTCCGGCAGCATCTTGATCGCGACGCGTCGGCCGAGCTTGGAATCGTCGGCGAGATAAACCTCGCCCATTCCGCCCTCCCCGATGAGCGAAGCGATTCGATAGTGAGCGATGGACTGCGGTGCCGAAGTCACGGTGCGGGCGACATCATGACAAAACGAGGGACGATCGGGGAGGGGGAGTTAGACTGATAGTTGAGATGGTGACCATTAGCGATGCGAGGACTCGACTCTCGGAACTCGTTCTTCGAGTTGAAAGGGGAGAGGAGATTGTGATCACGCGTCGGGGCCGCCCCGTCGCTCGCCTCGTTTCCTTCCGCGAGAATTCCATCAAACGGAAGCCGGGACGAATGCGTGGAAGGATTCGCATGCGGCGACACTTTGACGAGCCGCTCTTCACACTATTTTCGATGTGAGGACGGCGTTAAGGACACCAGCACGAAGTTTTTAGTTGCCGTCATCTAGAAGCAGAGGTACTGCGCGATGCAGAATCTCGAATCGAATGACCGCCCCTCACCCGGCGCTTCGCGCCACCCTCTCCCCGCAAGCGGGGCGAGGGGCAACAAACACGAACATCGAGATTTGTGGCCCTTCGCCCCGCTTGCGGGGAGAAGGTGCCCGAGGGCGGATGAGGGGCTGTCATTAGCGGCGAAGGATCTCAAATACAACGCTCGTTTGAGACCTCTTCGCCTCTTCGCGACTCAAAATGACGGCTGTCAATAAACCAACCTCAACTCGTCCCGCTCCCCATCCACCACCACCCGCCCCTCGTACTCGCCGACCTCGTGGATCGTGCAGACGTTCGGATGGTCCATCGCCGCGACCGCGCGCGCCTCGCGCAGCATCCGCTTCTTCGCTTCAGCATCGCGGAGAAAGCTCTCCGGCAGCATCTTGATCGCGACGCGCCGGCCGAGCTTGGAGTCGTCGGCGAGATAAACCTCGCCCATCCCGCCCTCCCCGAGGAGCGAAGCGATCCGATAGTGAGCGATGGACTGCGGTGCCGAAGTCACGGTGCGGGCGACATCATGACAAAACGAGGGCCGATCGGGGAGGGGGTGGGGGCAGGACGCTCATTTTGACACCTTGATGCGTCCTACTTACACTTTGATGCGTGACACGCACGACGCTTGCGATCGACGATGAAGTACTCAGGCGCATGAAAGAGAAAGCGGCGCGTGAGGGCAGAACGCTCCAGGATACGGCGAACGAGCTGCTTAAACAGGCGCTGATGATGCAGCGTCCTCGAAAGAGAAAAAAATTGACGCTTCGGGGATGGAAAGCGGCCTTGCGATCGGGTGTCGATCTGCTGGACCGCGACAAATTGTTCGATTTGATGAACGGACGTTGAGTTTTGCGGGCCGTCGATACGAACGTTCTGGTCTACGCCGAGATCATCTCGTCGCCGCATCACCGCATTGCACGATCACTGCTCGCGGAGCTGGTCGAGGGGGTGGTCCCGTGGGCAATTCCATGGCCATGCATCTATGAATTTCTTCGCGTGATCACTCACCCGCGCGTGTTTTCACCACCGGTTCCACTGGCCGTCGCTCTTCACGACCTCGATGAGATCCTGACATCGCCGACCCTCATGCTGCTTTCGGAGACGGACAGACATTCCGAGGTGATGAAGACGGTTGTTTCCAGTTCAGGAGTAACCGGGAACCTGCTTCACGACGCCCATATCGCAGCTCTCTGCATCGAGCACGGAATTAGCGAATTGGTGACGGGTGATCGTGACTTCAGTCGCTTTCCGATTCGCGTCGTGAATCCGTTTCAATAAACCAACTTCAACTCGTCCCCCTCCCCATCCACCACCACCCGCCCGCCCGTGGCGAGGGTGCCGAAGAGGATTGCGTCCACCAGCGGCTCTTTGATCTTGGACGTGATCAGGCGCGCCATCGGTCGTGCGCCGAAGGCTTTGTCGTAGCCGTGTTTGGCGAGCCAGGCGCGGCCGGACTCGTGCAGTTCGAGAGTCACGTTTTTCGGGGCGAGTTGGGCCTGGAGCTCGGCGATGAATTTGTCGACGACTTTTTCGATCGTCTCGAATGCTAGGGGCTCGAACGCAATCCATGCGTCGAGGCGGTTGCGGAATTCGGGGGCGAAGGTGCGCTCGATCGCGCCGCGTCCGCGTCCGCTTGCCGGGTTGTTGCGGAAGCCGACGCCCGCTTCCGTCATCTCGCGTCCCCCGGCGTTGGTGGTCATGATGATGGCGACGTTGCGAAAGTCGGCTTTCTTGCCGTTGTTGTCGGTGAGCGTCGCGTGATCCATCACCTGCAGGAGGATCGAGAAAAGATTCGGATGTGCTTTCTCGATCTCGTCCAGCACGAGCACGGCGTACGGCGTGCGGATGATCGCGTCCGTGAGGAGTCCGCCCTGGTCGAAGCCGACGTAGCCGGGAGGCGCGCCGATGAGGCGCGACACGGTGTGCGGCTCCATGTACTCGCTCATGTCGAAGCGAATGAACTCGACGCCGAGGGAGTGGGCGAGTTGTTTGGCGAGCTCGGTTTTGCCGACGCCGGTGGGACCGCTGAAGAGAAACGATCCGATCGGCTTGTCGCTGTTGCCGAGGCCGGAGCGGGAGAGCTTGATCGCATTCACGATCTGCTTGATCGCGTGGTCCTGGCCGAAGATCACCTGGCGCAAGTCCTCTTCGAGACGGCCGAGGCGGTCTTTCTCGGAGAGCGCGATCGTGCGCGGCGGGATTTTGGCCATGCGGGAGACGACGGTCTCGACTTCGTGGACGTCGATGACGTCGGACGGCGAAGACGCCGGCGTTCCGCGCAGCATGCGCGACCTCGCGCCCGCTTCATCCAATACGTCGATCGCTTTGTCGGGGAGATGGCGATCGTGGATGTACTTCGCCGAGAGCTCGGCCGCGAGTTGCAGCGCGTCGTCGGTAAAGGTCACGCCGTGATGCTGCTCGTAGTAGCCCTTGAGTCCTTTCAGGATCTCGATCGTCTCGGGGATCGTCGGCTCGCCGATCTCGATCTTCTGGAAGCGCCGCGCGAGTGCGCGGTCGCGTTCGAACGACGCTTTGTATTCCGCGTACGTCGTCGATCCGATGACCCGCAATTTTCCTGACGCGATCGCGGGCTTGAGCAGGTTCGACGCGTCCATCGTTCCGCCGCTCACCGCGCCGGCGCCGACGATCGTGTGGATCTCGTCGATGAAGAGGATTGCGTCCTTTTTCTCGACCAGCGCGGCGATGACGGCTTTCAAGCGCTGCTCGAACTCGCCGCGATATTTCGTCCCCGCGAGAACGGCGCCCATGTCGAGCGCGTAGACCTCGCATCCTTTGAGAACGGGCGGGACTTCGTCGCGATGAATTTTCAGCGCGAGTCCTTCCGCGATCGCGGTCTTGCCGACTCCCGGCTCGCCGACGAAGAGCGGATTGTTCTTGCGGCGGCGGCAGAGGATCTGGATCGTGCGCTCCAGCTCGAGCGAGCGGCCGATGAGCGGATCGATCTCGCCGTTCTTCGCGCGCGCGACGAGGTCGACGGCGAACGTTTTCAGCGGATCGCGCGACGGCGCGTCCTCTTCCTCGGGCATCGCGAACGCGGGCTCACCGCCCGGCGTTTCTTTGGCGATGCCGTGCGAGAGGTAATTGAGAACGTCGAGCTTGTTCACGCCCTGCTCGCGCAGGAAAAAGACGGCCTGCGACTGATCGGCCTGATAAATTGCGGCGAGCATCTGTCCGGTATCGACTTCTTTTCGCCCCGCGCTCTGCGCGTGCAGCTGCGCGTACTGAATCACGCGTTGCAGCATCGTCGTGAGCACCGGCTGGATGACGCCGTCCTCGTCCTCGATCCGCTCGTACGTTTTCTCGATGAAGTCGTCGAGCAGTTTCTTGAGCTCCTCGACGCTGCCGCCGCACGCGCGCACGACGTTCGCGACGTCGCGGTCGTGCAGCAGCGCGAACAGGAGATGTTCGATCGTGACGTATTCGTTCTTTCGCTGCGCCGCCTCGTTGACGGCGAATTCGAATGATGCTTGAAGGCTCTTGGCAATCATGACGTTTTGGGTAAAAGGTAAAGGGTAAAAGGTAAAAGTGCTCCGCCGAGTGGCGCGATCATCGTCGAAGGCTCTGCTACTTTCACCTTTAGCCTGGTAAGGGTAAAAGGTAAAAGTGCTCCGCCGAGTGGCGCGATCGTCGTCGAAGGCTCTGCTACTTTCACCCTTTGCCTTTCACCTTTATGCTTTCTCCATCGTAACCAACAACGGGTATTCCTGCTCCCGCGCGAGACTCGTCGTCCGTTCGACTTTCGTCTCCGCGATCTCGTACGTGTAAATGCCGGCGACGCCGACGCCGCGCAGGTGGACGTTCAGCATCACCTGGAGCGCCTGCTCCGGCGGCATGTTGAAGACCGACTCAAGGACCCAGACGACGAACTCCATGGTGGTGTAGTCGTCGTTGTGGAGAAGGACTTTGAAGAGCGGCGGCTCTTCGACCTTCTCCCGGCTCTCCGCGACCGCGGCCTCTTCGAACTGCGCGTCGGGCGGCAGCATCGTTCGTGTCGTAACGCAAAAGACGCGCTCGAAAATGCCTTACGGAAATCGCGACAGCACGTGCTGCGTCATCGCCTTGGCCAGCTCGTGCTCGCCCATGAACACCGCGCCGGCGTTTTCCTCGCGCAGCAGCATCGCCTCCTCGTCGCTGTGCGTCCGCAGCACGATCTCGATCCGCGGATTCAGCTTGCGCGCGACGTCGATCATCTTCCGGATGCCGACCGGGTCGGGCGTCGCGATCACGAGCATCGCCGCGCGCGCGACGTGCGCCTGGATGAGCACCGCCGCGTCGCGCGCGTCGCCGGACACGGCGTGGATGCCTTCTTCGCGCAGCGACTCGACCAGCTCGCGATTCTGTTCGGCGACGGTGTACGCGACGTTGCGCTCGCGCAGCGCGTCGGCGATGCGGCGGCCGACGCGGCCGTAACCGACGATCGCGACGTGTCCCGTCAGCTGCGCGGCGTCGACGGTCGACGGCAACTCGGCGAGCGGATCGCTGCGCCGCGCGCGAATCCATCGCTGCGCGGGTGCGACTGCAGCGAACACGACGGGATTCAGCGCGATCGACAGAATCGCCGCCGCAAGAATCAGACTCTGCCCCTCCTCGGAGAGCAGCCGGTACGTCACGCCGATGCGCGCGAGGATGAACGAGAACTCGCCGATCTGCGCGAGGCCCGCGGCGACGGTGAGCGCGGTGTTCAGCGGATAGCGGAACAAGAGCACGAGGACGAACGCCGCGAGCGTGTTGCCGATCATGACGATGCCGAGGATCGCGAGGAGCGCGAGCGGCGCGCGCACGACGATCGACGGATCGAAGAGCATTCCGACGGAGACAAAGAAGAGGACGGCGAACGCGTCGCGCAGCGGCAGCGATTCGTCCGCGGCGCGATGGCTGAGCGTCGACTCGCGCATCATCATCCCGGCGAAAAACGCGCCGAGGGCGAACGAGACGCCGAACAATTCCGCGGCGCCGTATGCGACGCCGACGGCGGCGGCGATCACGCACAGCGTGAACAACTCGCGCGAGCCGGTCTTCGCGACGCCCCAGAGAATGCGCGGGAAGAGTCGCTTGCCGACGATGAGCATCAGCGCGACGAATGCGCCGGCTTTCGCGAAGGTGATGACGAGGGTCACACCGAGACTCGCGCTGCTGCCGTGCGCGGCTCCGCCTAACGCGGGCGCGAGCGGCGGGAGCAGGACGAGCACGATGACCATGACGAGGTCCTGCACGATCAGCCAGCCGACGGCGATCCGGCCGTTGAAGGTCTCGAGCGCGCCGCGCGCTTCGAGCGCTTTCAACAACACGACGGTGCTTGCGACCGAGAGAGCAAGACCGAGAACGAGTCCCGCGCCGAACGACCATCCCCACAACATCGCGGTCGCGGTGCCGATCGCGGTCGACACGAGAATTTGCACGACCGCGCCCGGCAGCGCGATGCCGCGCACCGCCTTCAGATCGTCGAGCGAGAAATGCAGCCCGACGCCAAACATCAGCAGCATCACGCCGATCTCCGCGAGCTGTCCCGCGAGCGCGACGTCGCCCACGAACCCGCGCGTGTACGGACCGATCGCGATTCCGGCGACGAGATACCCGACGAGCGGCGGCAGCTTCAGCCGCACGGCGAGGAAGCCGAAGATCATCGCCAGGCCGAAACCGGCGGCGGTCGTGCTGATGAGCGTCGCCTCGTGCTCCATCGGCGGATTCTAAATCCGTCGCGTGCGGCGCTCCGTAGATTCAGGCATGGACAACGTGACGAAGATTCGAGAGATGTATGCCGCGTTCTGCGCGGCGATATGCCGACCGTGCTGGCGAACCTGGCCGAGGACGCGACGTGGGGAACGGAAACGCAGATCACCGAGGTGCCGTGGTATCCGGTGCGAAGCGGACGCGAAGGCATCGCCGAATACTTCGCGACGATGATGCGCGAGGTCGAGTTCGAGAAATTCGATCCGACGCTGTTCGTCGGCGAGGGCGACGAAGTGGTCGTCTGCACCGACATCACGTATCGCCTGCGAAAGAACGGCAAGGTCGTACCGACCGGATCGCTCCATCGCATCCAGATGCGCGACGGTTTGCTCGTCAAGTTCCGTGCGTTCGAGGATACAGCGAGCGTGCGGGATGCCTGGGTGAGCTAGCGATGACGTTGTGGGTGCCGCTGCCCTCAGCGGCACCGCCGGCTTTGCCGGCCCGGCGGCGCTTTAGCGCCGCGCGACCGCTGAGGGCAGCGGCGCCATAAGGGACCTGGCTCGAGAATGACGATGCCGACACGCTGGCCACTCGCGACGCGCTGTGGAGCGGCGGCCGCCCTCGGCCGCCGGAATCTCGTGTCCCGGAACGTTACGGTTCCGGCGGCCAAGGCGGCCGCCAGAAAATGAGCGCGCACTATTGGAGAGGTGTCCTCCGCTTTTTAGTTCCTGACTGGAACGCGCTACCCTAATCTCGGGTAATCGTTCGCAATGCCTAAAGCTCCCGAACAGCAGGCACGCGTCAGAATCGACGCGCAGCTCGAAGCTTGCGGCTGGGCCGTGCAGGACTTCAAAAACGCTGATTTCTCCGCCGGTCGCGGCATCGCGCTTCGCGAAGTGCGGCTGAAGACGGGACCTTGCGACTACCTTCTCCTGGTCGATCGAAGGCCGGTCGGCGTGGTGGAGGCGAAGAAGGAAGGCACGACGCTCTCGATCATTGCCGATCAGTCGACGAGCTACGCGAACAATCTGCCCGACTATCTGGCCGCCGAGATGGCGACGCCGCCTCCCTTTCGTTACGAGTCCACAGGGATTGAGACATTTTTTCGCGACGATCGCGACCCGTTTCCGCGCTCCCGTCCGGTGTTCACGTTTCATCGGCCCGAAACCCTCGGCGAGTGGGCGTCTGAGCCCGATACGCTTCGCGGTCGGCTCGACCGGATGCCGGAGATGAATCCGCTCGTCACGATCGGAATGCGCGACTGCCAGATCGAAGCGATTCGCGGATTGGAGGAGTCGTTCTCCCAAGCGCATCCGCGGGCGCTGATCCACATGGCCACCGGCGCGGGGAAGACCTTCACCGCCTGCGCCTTCATCTATCGGCTCATCAAGCACGCCGGCGCGAAGCGGGTGCTCTTCCTTGTCGACCGCTCGAACCTCGGCGATCAGGCCCGCGACGAGTTCGCGCGCTATCGCACTCCCGACACCGGCCGCCTCTTCACAGAGCTGTACAACGTGCAGCATCTGACCTCGCCGCACATCGACGACGTCGCGCGCGTCACCATCTGCACGATCCAGCGCCTCTATTCGATTCTGCGCGAGGAGGAGCTGCCCGAGGGGGCGGACGACATTTCCGCCGCCGAGCTCGCGCAGGCGCTGGGCCGCACGCCGTCTCGCGATGTCGTCTACAACCCCGCCGTCCCGATCGAGAAATTCGATTTCATCGTCACCGATGAATGTCACCGGTCGATCTACAACCTCTGGCGGCAGGGACTCGAGTACTTCGATGCCTTTCTCGTCGGCCTCACCGCCACGCCTGCGCCGCAGACCATCGCCTACTTTCATCAGAACCGCGTCGCCGAGTACAACCATGAGCGCGCCGTCGCCGACGGCGTGAACGTCGGATATGACGTCTATCGCATTCGCACGCGGACCAGCGCGCAGGGCGGCAAAGTCGAAAAGGGATTGTTCATCGATCGACGCAGCAAGGCGTCGCGCGCATTGCGGCAGACGGTGCTCGATCAGGATCTCGACTACACGCCGGCGGATCTCGATCGGTCGGTGGTCGTTCCCGACCAGATCCGCACCGTCCTCAGCACCTACCGCGACGTCGTCTTCACGGAGCTGTTTCCCGGGCGGACCCTCCTGCCGAAGACGCTGATCTTCGCGAAGGAGGATTCCCACGCCGAGGACATCGTCCACATCTGCCGCGAAGTCTTCGGGCGTGGCAACGACTTCTGCAAGAAGATCACGTATCAGACCAAGCACCCGGTCACCGGGAAGCCGGTCAAGTCGAAGGAGATGATCAGCGAGTTCCGTCTCTCGCCGACGCTCCGTGTCGCGGTGACGGTGGACATGATCGCGACCGGCACGGACGTCAAGCCGATCGAGGTTCTGATCTTCCTGCGCGACGTGCGCAGCCGCGTCTATTTCGAGCAAATGAAGGGGCGCGGGACGCGCGTCCTCACTCCAACCGAACTGCAGGCCGTCTCTGGCGCGCAGGCAAACGCGAAAACGCATTTTGTCATCGTCGACGCGGTCGGCGTCTGCGAGAGCGACAAGACCGAGTCGCGTCCGCTCGATCGCAAGCCGGCCGTGCCGCTGAAGAATCTGTTGCAGCGGGTGATCTTTCCTGGCGGCCGTGATGAGGACACGCTGACGACGCTCGCCTCGCGTCTGGCCCGCCTCGATCGCGAGTTGGACGCCTCGCAGCGCCAGCAGATCGCAAAAGCCTCGGACGGTGCGACACCGTCGACACTCGCGGCGTCGCTGTTGCGCGCGTTCGATCCTGACGCCATCGCAACGTTCGCGTCGAACAATCCGCACGTCGATGCAGCGGACATTCCGCGAGATGAGTACGAGGCGGCGCAGCGGCGGCTCATCGCCGAAGCCTGTGCGCCTTTCGATAAGCCGGCGCTGCGGGAAACGCTCGAGAACGTCAAGCGCGAGACCGAACAGACCATCGACATCTTCACGCTCGACGAAGTCGCGTCGCAGGGCTTCGACGCCGCGGCGAAAGAGAAGGCCGCCGGTCTGGTGCACTCGTTCCGCGACTACCTTGCCTCGCATCAGGCGGAAATCGACGCGCTGCAGATTCTCTACAGCCGGCCGTATCGGGAACGCCTCACGGAGGCAATGCTCAAGGAACTGGAGAAAAAGCTGCGCGAGCAGAACGCCACCTGGACCGAGGACCGTCTGTGGGACGCCTTCGCCGTCACGACTCCGAAAAAAGTACGCGGGCGCTCGCAGGCCGGTCGCTTCGCCGACCTGGTGGCGCTGGTCCGTTTCGCCCTCGAACAGCAACCGGTGCTCGCGCCGTTCGCGGACTCGGTGCAGGAGCGCTTCGAGAAATGGCTGCGGCGGAAAGAGGGGAGCGGGATCGTGTTCACGAACGAGCAACGCACCTGGCTCGGCCTGATCCGCGACCACATCGCCACGAGCCTGAGCATCGAGCCCGAGGACTTCTCCTACGCGCCTTTCGACCAGCGCGGCGGCCTCGGAAAGGCGCATCAGCTCTTCGGCACCGAGCTCCCGCGCCTGCTGGACGAGCTCAATGAGGCACTGGCGGCATGAGCATCCGCGACGTCATCATCGCCATCAACCAGATGGAAGCGGACGGCATCATCGACCGCTACGCGATCGGAGGGGCGGTGGGTGCGACGTTCTATCTGGAGCCGGTGGCGACGCTGGACGTCGACGTCTTCGTCGCCTTCCGACCTGAGCCGGGCCATCTCCTCGCCACTCCGAAGCCGATCTTCGACTACCTTGCCTCGCGCGGCTGGTCGATGAAAGGGGAGTACGTGATGATCGCCGGTTGGCCCGTACAGTTCCTCCCGCCTACCGGTCCCGTTGTGGAGGAAGCTCTCGCCGAGTCGGTGGAGGCGGACGTAGACGGCGTACCGGCACGAGTCTTCACGCCGGAACACCTCGCCGCCATTGCCTTGCAGACCGGCCGCGCGAAAGACAAAGCACGCCTGCTGCAGTTCGTCGAAGAAGGAGCGCTCGACGCGGCGCGATTTCAGGATATCGTGCGCCGCCACGATCTCGTTGAAGCCTGGGCAAAGTTTGAACGACAATTCCTGTCCGACACGCCATGACTCCATCCCTCCAGAAAGTCCTCGAAAGCAAACGCGCATTACGGCGTGAGCTGGCCTCACGACCGGTCGCGGAGAAGCTGCGGATGTTGGAGGCGATGCGGGAGCGGGAGTTGGCGATGGGGGCCGATCGAATGCGGGCGCAGCCGCAGTCACATCTTGATACTCGGACGTCTATCAGTGGGTCCTGATCAGTTCGACGTGCGCCGCGAATCGGAGCTGGGACGATACGAACTGCCGAAGAGCTGGAAGTGGGCCACGATTCCGGAGCTCATTGGGGATCGCGGCTTGTTCGTTGACGGTGATTGGGTTGAGAGCAAGGACCAGGATCCAGACGGCGATGTTCGCTTGATCCAATTGGCGGACGTGGGCGACGGACGTTATCGCAACAAGTCTGCACGGTTTCTTACTCGCGCAAAGGCAGTCGAGTTAGGATGCACTTTCCTCAGGCCGGGAGACATACTGATTGCGCGGATGCCTGATCCATTAGGTCGCGCGTGCATCTTTCCAGGCGACAGTAAGCCAGCCGTCACCGTCGTGGATGTTTGCATCGTGCGATCTGGCGATGGCGAATTCGATCACCCCTGGCTTTCATGGTTTGTAAACGCCTACCCGTTCAGGTCAGCTGTTGCAACTTTACAGGCCGGCTCTACTCGGAAACGCATTTCACGTGGAAATCTCGCAACGATACCGATGCCAGTTCCTCCGCTGTCGGAACAACAAAGGATTGTGGCGGAGATCGAGAAGCAGTTCACTCGGCTTGAAGCGGGCGTAGCATTGTTGAAACGGCTGTGCAATAACCTCAAACGTCACCGTGCCGCAGTTCTCAGTGCCGCGTGTAACGGACGACTTGTCCAGTTGTCCGCAGATGGTGATGAAGTTGTCGACAGTCAGCAACATCTTACTCAGACGCTGGTAGAGCGCAGACGACGGCTCATGCGATCAGGCGGCTACAATGAGCCCGCTCCTCTGGACCAAACAAATTTGCCTCCGATTCCTAAGCATTGGGTATGGGCACGCATGGAGCAACTCGGTTCCGTGATAGGCGGCTTCACAAAAAATCCAGCTCGGTCGAAGCTCCGCAACCGACTGCCGTATCTGAGCGTCGCCAATGTTTATGCTAACGAGCTCCGGCTGGGCCATATCGAGTACGTCGGAGTTCGGGACACCGAGCTTGCGAAGTTACTGCTGCACCGTGGTGACTTATTGATTGTGGAGGGGAATGGGAGCAAAGATCAGATCGGGCGAGTCGCTGTTTGGGATGGCTCGATCGATCCATGCGTGCATCAGAATCATCTGATCAAGGTTCGTCTCATCGAGCCGTCGATGTCGAACTGGGTTTCGCGCTGGCTGCAATCGCCGCTAGGACGTCATCAGGTGGAGCGCGTCGCGAGTTCCACGTCGGGGCTGTACACATTGAGCGTTAAGAAAGTTGGGAATCTTCCTGTTCCCCTCCCACCCCTCGCCGAACAACAACGCATTGTCGCCGAGGTCGAACGCCGCCTCAGCGTGATCGAGGAGATGGAGAAAATTGTCGACGCGAATCTTCAGCGTGCCTCCCGACTTCGCCAGTCGATTCTGGAGCGTGCCTTCTCCGGTCGCTTCATCAAGAGCAGCGTCATAGACAAATCAGTCTCCAAAATCAAAGAAACATCACCTGCGAGCCGGCGTCACTTTCTTCGGGCTCTCCTTTCAGCGGAGATCGTTCATCAACTGCACGCCGAGCCGACATTCGGACAGATCAAGCACCAGAAGATCTTTCACCTGTGCGAGCACATCGCGGAGATCACGGATCTCGACGTCCGTTATCATCGCGACGCCGCCGGTCCCTATGACAATCGTCTGATCTATGCAAACGAAGCTGAGCTGAAGCGGCAGAAATGGTATGAATCGTATTCACGGAAGAAAGTTGGGCATGGCTATCGCGCTCTGGCGAAGGCAGGCGGCCACGAGAAGTATCTCGAGCGTTATTGGCCGGAGAAGCTCGAGACGATCCGGCGTCTGATCCGTCTCATGCGACATTGGGACACCGAACGCTGTGAGATTTTCGCCACAGCGTATGCAGCCTGGAATGATCTGCTTCTGTGGGAAAAGGAGGTATCCGACGACGCAATCCTGCAAGAGGTTCTTTACAGGTGGCACGACAGTAAGCAACGAATCCCCGAAGCGCGATGGCGCAAGGCGTTGGAGTGGATGAGGAAGGAAGGCTTCGTGCCCACGGGATTTGGAAAGCCCACGGCGGCAGCCTCACGCCCATGATGGCTCACGCTCTCGTCGCGAAGCTTTGGAACTACTGCAACATCCTGCGGGATGACGGACTGTCGTACGGCGACTACGTGGAGCAGCTTACGTTCCTCCTATTCCTCAAGATGGCGGACGAACAACGTCATCCGCCGTTCAATAAGCCATCGGCGATTCCCAGGGGCTATGACTGGGCAGAGCTGCGGAAGCGCGATGGCGACGATCTGGAGATCCAGTACCGGCACACTCTCGAAGAGCTGGGGAAACGTCCCGGACTTCTCGGAATCATCTTCCGGAAGGCGCAGAACAAGATTCAGGATCCGGCCAAGCTGCGGCGGCTGATCGTCGATCTGATCGACAAGGAGCAGTGGTCGTCGCTCGACGTTGACGTCAAAGGCGACGCCTACGAAGGGCTGCTGCAGAAGAACGCCGAGGATGTGAAGGGCGGGGCAGGGCAGTACTTCACGCCGCGCGCGCTCATCGCCGCGATGGTCGAAGTCATGGCGCCGCGTCCGAACGAGACGATCTGCGATCCGGCCTGCGGTACCGGCGGTTTTCTTCTCGGCGCGTACAACTATCTCGCCGATCCGAAGCACTACAAGCTCGATAAGGCGCAGAAGAAGCGCCTCAAGCACGGCACGTTCTACGGCATCGAACTGGTCGACGGTGTCACGCGGCTCTGCGCCATGAACCTCCTGCTGCATGGCATCGGCGGCGACTCCGACGACGAACTTCCCGTAGTGACGAAAGATGCGCTGGCGGAGAAGCACGGAGAGTACGACCTCGTCCTCGCCAATCCGCCGTTCGGCAAGAAGAGCAGCGTCACGATCGTGAATGAGGCCGGCGAGACGTCGAAGGAGTCGCTGGTCATCAATCGCAATGACTTCGTCGCGTCGACCAGCAACAAGCAGCTCAACTTCGTTCAGCACATTTTCACGATCCTGAAGCAGCATGGCCGCGCCGCAGTCGTGGTGCCGGACAACGTGCTATTCGAGGGAGGCGCCGGCGAGACAGTCCGCCGCGACCTGCTCAAGCGTGCCGACGTCCACACGCTCCTTCGGCTCCCCACCGGCATCTTCTATGCGCAGGGGGTGAAGGCGAACGTTCTCTTCTTCGATCGCAAGCCCGCCGAGGACAGGACGGCATGGACGGAGAAGCTGTGGATCTACGACCTCCGCACGAACCTGCATTTCACGCTGAAAGAGAATCCCCTGAAGCGCAGCGATCTGGATGACTTCGTCCGCTGCTACAACCCGAAGAACCGCCACCAGCGGCAGGAGAGCGAGCGCTTTCGCTTTTTCACGTACGACGAGTTGATCAAGCGCGACAAGGTCAATCTCGACATTTTCTGGCTCAAGGACGACAGCCTGGAAGAGAGCTCGAACCTCCCGGCTCCGGAGATCATCGCTCAGGAAATCGCCGACGATCTACAGGCCGCGCTCGAACAGTTCGCGGCGATTGCAGAAGATCTCCGGTAGCCTACATTCGCATTCGTGCATCGGCCGTTACGATCGTCACGAAGTATCTCGTTTGAGAATGTCATGCGCGGTTTCGTCGCCAACTCCGACTACGACTGGTTCACGCATTTGCGCGCGATCGAGCCGCCGATCGATGAGGTGGGTTTTTGGAAGCCCGGCTCGGGGACGAACTTTGCCGCGCCGCGCGAACCGCTTTTCTTCAAGTTGAAGGCGCCATACAACGCGCTTGCAGGGTTCGGGCGATGACTTTGTGGGTGCCGCTGCCCTCAGCGGCACCGCCGGCTTTGCCGGCCCGGCGGCGCTTCGCGCCGCGCGACCGCTGGGGGCAGCGGTCGCCACAAAAGAGAGGTCCTACAACGCGATCGCGCTCCCGGCCTCCAGCTCCATCGGCTCCGCTCCGCGTTGGAAGAGCCGCGCGGATTGGAGGCCGAGGAGGGTGGTGGTGTGGTTCTCGACGGCGATCATCGTGCCTTCGCGCAGGCCGATGACCGGTGTGGCGTTGTCTTCGAGAAATTGGAGGATGCGTTCTTCGCGCGTTTCGCCTTTGTGCGTGGAGTCGGCGTCGACGTCGAGGTAGTGGGGGTTGATCTGGAAGCGGACGAGGCCTAACGCGGCGAAGGACGGCGGGTAGACGATCGGCATGTCGTTCGTCGTCATGATCGTGGGGCAGGCGACGTTGGTGCCGGCGCTGGAGCCGATGTACGGGACTCCTTCGTCGCAGACGCGGCGTTGAATCGGGGCGATGAGCGAGCGGTCGTACATCGCCTTGAGCAATCGAAACGTGTTGCCGCCGCCGATGAAGATCGCCTGCGCATTTTCGATGTCGTTCGCGTCGCGCACCTGCGTCACCTCGACGTCCATGCGCGCGAAGCGTTCGCGCACGATCAGCGTGTAGGCGTCGTGATCGTGCTGCGCGAAGGGGACGAAGGCGATCGATCTCCGTCCGCCGAGGACGCGGAGGATCTCCGGCTCGGCATGATCGAGAAAGCCGTAGCCGTAGACGTTCGAGCTCGAGATCAGAAGAAGACGCATCATTGTTTGAGCCACCAGGCCATCGGTCCTGGATACCACAAAAAGAGGCCGAGGCCACGCGCGGCCTGGACGTTTTGCACGCGTTGATTGACGACCCACTTCGATGCCGGCTGCACGGTCCAGAGATACGGCTGATCGCGCGCCAGCACTTCGTGCAATTGGTGATAAAGGTCAGCGCGCCGTGTCTGATCGAACTCCGTACGTCCCTGTTCGATCAACTCGTCCGCCTCGGCGCTTTTGTAGCCGCCGACGTTCAATCCGTTCGGTGCCAGCTGCGACGAATGAAAGAGCGAGTAGAGATCGCGATCGGGATCGGGCTCGAGCACCCACCCGAAAAATGCCGCCTGGAAATTGCGCTGCATCACGCGCTCGAAAAACGCCGCGCCGTCCAGCGTCGCGATATCCATCTGCACGCCGATGTTCTTGAGCGCGCTCTGAAACACCTGCGTCTGATCGCGCGCGGCTTTGCCGGTCGGGATCAGCATCGTGAAGGCGAACTTTTTCCCGTCGCGTTCGAGGACTTTGTCGCCATCCAGGTCGTGCCATCCCGCGGACGCAAGCAGCGCCGCAGCCGCCTGCAGATTGAACTCGATCGGCGGAACGTCTTCGTTGTTTGCCCACGAGTCGGGGAGGAACGGACCGGTCACCGGCCGCGCCTGTCCGTAAAAAAGCTGCTCGATGATCGAGCGGCGGTCGTACGCCATCGCCATCGCGCGGCGCACGCGCGCGTCGGCGAACAGGGGATCGTCGACGTTCCAGGCGTACGCGTTGTACATGAGCAGCCAGACGCTGAAGAACGCGACCTTCTGCTGCACGGCCGGCTTGTCTTTCTCGCGATGCCAGATGTCGTTGTCGATGCGGCCGGCATCGAGCTCGCCGCGCATGTAGAGGTTCCACGCGACCTGCTCGTCGTTGACGACGCGAAAGTAGATCGACTGAATGTGCGGCTTCTCGCGCCAGTAGTCAGCGCGCCGCTCGATCAACACGCCGCGTCCCGCGTCGCGGCGCTTGAACACGTACGGTCCGTTGCCGACGACTTCCCTGATCTTCGCGAGCTCGCCTTTCGCGTAGACGTGCTCCGGCATCACGCTGATGTTGAACGACAGCAGCCGCGAGACGCGCGGCTCCGCGAAGACGACGCGCGCGGTGTGATCGTCGAGCGCCTTCGTCTGCGCGCGGTCCAATCCTTCGAACCAGCTCGCGAACTGCGGCGCCTGGGCATCCACGATTTTGTTGATCGTGAACACGACGTCGCTCGCTTTCACCGCTGTTTTGTCGCTGAACGTCGCGCGCGGATCGAGATACAGCGTGTAACTCCGTCCGCCGTCGCCGACCTCCCACTTCGCGGCAAGGCATGGAATCGGCGAGAGGTTCTGATCGAAGGCGATGAGCGGCTCGTAAATGAAGGCCAGCACCTGCCGTTCGTCTTCCGAATCGTGAAGGATGTAGTTGAGCGTCTTGACGTCGTACTCGAGCCGGCGCGTGAGCCGGCCGCCGTCGCGCGGCGCGTTCGTTGGCGGCGCGGGCGGGGGAGGCTGCGGCGTCTCGCGCTGACAGGCGATTGCCAGGAAAAGGAGCGCGAGAGCGAAGCGGCGCATGTGCGCTGATTCTAGCCGCCACGGGCGGCTGCGTGGATTGCTCCGCCTTGCGGCCCGTTTGCCGCCACGTCACGAATGCGGCTTCGAGCGGCGCAACGCGCCTGAGATCGTCGTTTCTGCCGCTCCAACTCCTGGCCGCCACGGGCGGCTGCGTGGATTGCTCCGCCTTGCGGCCTGTTTGCCGCCACGTCACGACTGCGGCTTCGAGCGGGCATCTTGCCCGCCCCCGGTCGGTCTTCTCACGCGGCGGCGTAACATGCGGCCGGGGCGGGCGAGACGCCCGCTCTCCTCAGAATGAAAAACGTTCTGAAAGTTGCGCTCGGGGTTCTGACCGGCATCGGCGGATTCCTCGACGTCGGCGCAATCGCGACGAGCGCGGAAGCGGGCGCGGTGTTCGGTCCGCGGCTGTTGTGGGTCGTCGCATTCGGAACGCTCTGCATCATTTTTCTCGTCGAGATGGCGGGCCGTCTCGCGGCGGTGTCGAAGCACACGCTCGCCGACGCGCTGCGCGAGCGTTTCGGCTGGAAGTACTTTGTCATCCCGTTCAGCTGCGAGGTCGTCGTCGATCTGCTGGTCCTCGCCGCGGAGATCGGCGGCGTCTGTCTCGCGCTGCAGTTCGTCACCGGCATCTCGTATCGTTGGTTCGCGATTCCGGTCGCGCTGCTCCTCTGGCTGTTGATCTGGCTCGGCTCCTTCGCGTTCGTCGAAGACGCCACCTCGATCCTCGGCCTGGTCACGCTGGCCTTCGTCGTCGGCGCGATCAAGATGAGGCCGGACTGGCACAGCGTCGCCGCCGGGTTCGTGCCGTCCGCGCCGGCGCACGACGGCCCGCACTACTGGTACATCGCGCTGAGCATCATCGGCGCGATCATCAGTCCGTATCTCATCTACTTCTATTCGTCGGGCGCGGTCGAAGACGGATGGTCGGTCAAGGAGCTGCGCGTGAATCGCGTCGTGGCGACGATCGGGATGGGCTTCGGCAGCGTCGTGGCGATGGGCGTGATGATCTGCGCGGCGACGACGCTCCTGCCGGCCGGCATTGGGATGGATGACTACGCGCAGGCGCCCCTGATGCTCTCCCGCGCCCTCGGCATGTGGGGTTTCTATCTCTTCGCCGCGGCGCTCGGCGTCGCCTGCTTCGGCGCCTGCATCGAAATCACGCTGGAGCTCGCGTATCTCAACGCGCAGACGTTCGGCTGGAACTGGGGCGAGAACGTCGCGCCGAAAAAGAACGCGCGCTTCGCGGCGATCTACACCGGCGCGGTCCTCGTCGCCGCCTGCATCACGATCGTCGCCGGCGATCCGCTGAAGTTGACACTGTTCACCATGGCGCTCACCGTGACCGTTCTTCCGCTGCTGCTTCTGCCGATGATCATGCTGATGAACGACCGGAAGTTTTTGGGAAAACATCGCAACGGATGGATCAGCAACACGATGGGAGTCGTGATCGTCGTGACCGTGATCGTGCTCGCCATCTTCGCGATCCCGCTGCAAATTCTCGGGGGCTGACAGACATGGACCTCTTGCTCGACGTTCTCGACCAGCAGCTCATCGACAAACACGGCCGCAAGTCCGGCAAAGTCGACGGCATCGCCATCGAGCTGCGCGAAGGGAAGCCGCCGCGCGTCGCGTATCTCGACATGGGCACCGACGTCCTCGCGCGCCGCCTCTCGCCGCGCCTCGAGCGCTGGCTGCAGCGATGGCGCGCGCGCATCGGCCGCGAGGTCGTGCCGTTTCAGGTGCCGTGGTCGAAAGTGAAGAAGGTGCATCTCACGGTCGACGCCGACATCGACGCGGTGAAGGAGCCGGGCTATCACATCGAGCGCTGGCTGGCCGAGCACGTGATCGGCCCGATCCCCGGCTCGCAGATCAGCCACGAGGACAAACAGAGATGATCGTGCACCTCGAGCTGATCGTCGGCAAAGAGCTGCGCGACGAGCGCGGCGAGCGCGCCGGCCGCATCGCCGAGGTGCACGGCGACGACAAGGGACGCGACTTCGTCATCACGCACTACATCGTCGTCGTCGGCTGGCTCGGCTACCTGATGCACGAGCTCGGATTCCGCAAACGCTGCCGTCGCCGCCACGTGCCGTGGGACAAGATCGACCTGCGCGATCCGCTGCATCCGAAGTTGTTGTGCAGCGCGAGTGAGTTGAAAGAGCCGCGTTGACCGCGCTGCACTGCACCGCCGCTGCGCTGCAATGCGCCACGCCCGCGCTGCAATGCACCACTCCCGCGCTGCAATGCGCCACTCCCGCGCTGCAATGCGCCACTCCTGCGCTGCACTGCACCACTCCCGCGCTGCACTGCACCGCCGCCGCGCTGCACTGCACCGCTGTCGCACTGCACTGCAACGCGGTCGCGCTGCATTGCACCGCCGCCGCGCTGCACTGCAACGCTGTCGCGCTGCATTGCGCCACCTCCACGCTGCATTGCACCGCCGCCGCGCTACGCTGCAACGTCATCGCGCTGCACTGCGCCACCTCCGCGCTGCACTGCCGCGTCGATCTTGACAAGCGGGCCCGACGGCCCTATATCTTTGCCACGAAGTCGAAGGTCGTGAGATCTCCGGCTTCGGCGGCTGTCGGCGGTACGGACGTGCTGGATAGCACATCAGTTCCGTACCGGTGCGGGAGTTGAGCTTGCTCCTCCTGCCGCGGGCACTCGGGGTGTGTACACGCCTCGGGCAATCATCAACCGGAAGAATCGGCCCTGGCCGGGACTTCCAGCCGGTGGCCGCCTCGCACTTGTCGACGAGTCGTGACGTTCCCCTCCGGCCTGACAGCTCGCAGAAGGAGAACCATGTCATGACCGAGACCATCAACCCCACCGTTTCACCGAGCGCCGAACCGCCCAGGCTGACTCCCGAAGGGGTCATCGCCCAGCTGCGTACCGTGCGGTCGCAGATCGAAGACGTCGTGCCGTTGTCGCAGGACCAGCGCAAGCTCGTCCAACAGCGCCTGCGGAACCACGCGATGCCCGTCGTCGAGGCATCGATCAACGTCATCGGCGTGCTCGACAACGTATCGCAGGCGATCGGACAGCCGCTCGACGACGTCCGCCAGTTGCAGGACGACGTGCTCCGCTGGGAGGCCGCGGCCGAAGAGGCCCGCGCATTCCTCAAAGGCATCGAGGGAGCAAACCTCATCCGCCGGGAGCGCCTCACGCTCCTCGCCATGCAGGCGTACGCGATCGGGACCCAGCTGGCAAAGGACCCGGCGAATGCGGTGCTCCTGCCGCACATCGAGGAAGTCAAACGGCTGAAAGGCGTCTCGCGCCGCAAAAAGGCGGCGCAGGCACCTCAACCGCCGGCCCCACCTGCGAAAACGTAGAGTCGGGGAGCGGCGCCCGCCCTCGGGCGCCGCTCCACTCTCACAGCCACAACGGTAGAATCCCCGCATCGTGAGCCAATACGCATCCGAGCGCACCACCCGCATCGCGCGGCAGTACGACCTCTTTCAAGCCTCGCTCGAAACGACCGAGAAGCAGCGCAAGTATCTGAATTACGGATACACCATCACCGGCGACGAGTCCTACGAGCAGCGGCAGGAACAACTCTGCATGGAGGTGTTCCGCGCGGCGGAGCTGACGCGCGATCACGTGGTGGTCGACGTCGGGTTCGGCAGCGGCGAGCAGGATTTCCTGCTCGTGCGGACGTGCGAGTTCGCGCGGCTCATCGGATACAACATCGCGGAGACGCAGGTTCGCTACGCGAGTGCGCGTGCCGCGCACGAAGGGCTCGCCGGGAAACTCGAGTTCCGCGCCGGCGAAGCGGAGGCGCTGCCGGGTCTCGCGCCGGCCTCGGTCGATCGCGTGATGGCGATCGAGTGCGCGTTCTACTTCGACCGGCCGCGCTTCTACGAGCGCGCGGCGGAAGTGCTGAAGCCGGGCGGCCGGCTCGTGCTCGCGGACATCTGCTTCTCCGACGCGTGCACCTGGCTGGCGCGCCCGCGCGTCGGAACGGCGTCGGGAAATCGTCGCGAGTGGGAAAAGTTTTTCCACACGCGCAGCATTCGTCCCATTCATCAGCACACGCGTCCCGGCGCGCAGATGACGGTCACGCAGATCTTCAAGACGATGCCGCGCGCGACGCTGACGTTCGCGCAGCGCGTCGAGTGGCTGAAGATGGCGATCGCCTCGCAGATCGTCGCCCTCGGATTGCGCACGCGCCTGCTGCACTACGACCTGATCGTGCTGGAACGCTAGTGAAAAACATCGCAAGAGCAGTTAGCGATGAAGGATGAAGGATGAAGGATGAAGGATGAAGGATGAAGGATGATCGATGAGTATTCCAATGATCGCTCATCTTCATCGATCATCCTTCATCGATCATCCTTCATCATTAGCGCTCTGGCGATGACTCTGATATCCGAGATCCTTCGCTATTCGCTTCCGATCACCCATTTCTCGTACGCGTCGCCCGGCAGCTCGCGGACGAAGCGCGACGGCTCCATGAGAATGTCCATGCCGCCGCGGTCGCGCGACATCACCGGGAAGACGAGATACAGCTCCTGCATCGCGCGCGTGACGGCGACGTAGAACAAGCGCCGTTCTTCTTCCTCGCCCGGAATCACGAGCTCGCGCGTGCCCGCTTCGTCGATCACCGGCGCGTCGTCGATCGCTCCTTCCAGTAGCGGCAGCGCTTCATGCACGCGACTCGGCTCGACGCGGATGATGCCGCCCGGCACGCGCAGCGCGCGCTGCGACGGAAAGCGTCCGTCGGCGAGCCAGATCACGAACACGACGCGCCACTCCAGTCCCTTCGCCTGATGCACCGACGTCAGCACGATCTTCTCGTCCTCAGGGCCGACGGTGGCGACGTCCTCGCCGGCGATCGGATTCGCGAGCGCGACTTCGTCGAGAAACTGATTCACGTCTTCGTAGCGCAGCGCGTACTGCGAGAGCTGTTCGAGATCGTCGAGCCGCGCCTGCGCGTTCGCGAATTTCGAGCGCGCGTAGTCGCCGTAGCCGCGTTCGACGACGATGCGGATCGACTCCGACGGATTGTGCTTCATCCCTTCGCCGTCGAGGAGCCGCAGCACTTCTCCCAGACTCTTGAGACTCCCCGCCACGCCTCGTCCGCTCACGTCGAGTCCGCGCAAAAACTTTTCGAGCGGATTCACCGCTTCGCTGATCCGCCCCCAAACCTCGGCCGCCGTTTTCTCGCCGATCTTCGGATACAGCTTCAGCGTCCGCTTCCACGACAGCTCGTCGCGCGCGTTCGTGACGATCTTCAAGTAGGCGAGAACGTCTTTGATGTGCGCCTGCTCGAAGAAGCGGACGCCGGAGCGGATCTCGTACGGAATCAATCGCCGCGACAGCTCCATCTGCAATTCGAGCGACTGGTAATGCGAGCGATAGAGCACCGCGATGTCGCCGAGGTGCTCGCCTTCGTCGCGCAGCTCGAGGATGCGCTGCGCGATGAAGTTGGCCTGCTCGTACACGTCGTCGACGCCGACGACCGCGGGATCGGGGCCGTCGCCGCGCACGGCCTGCAGCTCTTTACGAAACTGAAAGCGGTTCTGCGCAATTGACGCGTTTGCGAGATTCAGGATCTGCCGCGTCGAGCGGTAGTTCGTCTCCAGCTTGTAAATCGTCGCGTTGGGAAATCGCAGCGGAAAGGTGAGGATGTTCTCGAACGACGCGCCGCGGAACGAATAGATCGACTGCGCATCATCGCCGACGACCATCACGTTCTTCTTCTCCGACGCCATCGCGTCGATGATGCCGGCCTGCAGTTTGTTCGTGTCCTGATACTCGTCGACGAGGATCGCGCGGTAGCGGCGTTTGAGCGCCGCGGAGATGTCCTCGTGATCGTCGAGCAGCACTTTCCAGAAGACGAGCAGGTCGTCGAAGTCCATCGCGTTCGCGCCGCGCTTGCGTTCTTTGTAGGCGCGAAAGACCTTCACGATCTCATCCGTGTAGATCATGAAATGCGGGTAGTTCTGCTCGAGATGCAGCTCCAGCGGCGTGCGCGTGTTGATGAGAAACGAGTAGATGTCGAGCAGCACGTCGCCCTTCGGGAAGCGCTTCTCCAGCGTCTTGATGCCGAGGGAAGAGATGGCGGACTCCATCATCTCCTTGGAGTCTTCGGCGTCGAGGATGGTGAAGCCGGAGCGATAGCCGAGCGGCTCGGCGTAGCGGCGCAGGAGGCGATTGCCGATCGAGTGAAACGTGCCGCCCCAGATGCGCCGCGTGTCGATCGTCACGAGCTGCTCGACGCGGCTCAGCATCTCGCGCGCGGCCTTGTTCGTGAACGTCACGAGCAGAATGTCCGACGGATCGACTCCGTCTTCGATGAGCCGCGACACGCGATACGTGAGCGTGCGCGTCTTCCCGCTCCCCGCGCCGGCGATGACGAGCATCGGCCCGTCGCCCGCCATCACGACTTCGAGCTGCTCGTGATTCAGCTCGTCTTCATAACGAACGCGATACTGCTTCTGCGGCCGCGGCGCGGGCTTGAGCGTGTATTTGCGGACCTTGGTCGACATGCGCGGAGGGAAGCGTAGCCTCCGAGCCTCCTGGCCTCCAAGCGATCTGGTGGAGCGGCGGCCGCTTCGGCCGCCGACCTCTCGCGAGAATCCGGCGGCCGAGGGCGGCCGCCGCTCCACAGATTCGACGTTGAGCCCGGAGAGGTGTCACCGCACGCGCTTCCGTCCGCGCCGCACCAGCCATCGCGCTCCGCGCGTGAGGGCAGGCCCGATGAGCGGATCTGGTGGAGCGGCGGCCGCTTCGGCCGCCGACCTCTCGCGAGAATCCGGCGGCCGAGGGCGGCCGCCGCTCCACAGATTCGTCGTTGAGCCCGGAGAGGTGTTAGCGCACCCGCTTTCTCTCGCGCCGCACGAGTCATCTTGCTCCGCGCGTGAGCGCGGGGCCGATGAGCGGATCTGGTGGAGCGGCGGCCGCTCTCGGCCGCCGACCTCTCGCGAGAATCCGGCGGCCGAGGGCGGCCGCCGCTCCACAGATTCGTCCTTGAGCCCGGGAGGTGTTAGCGCACCCGCTTCCGTCCGCGCCGCACGAGCCATCGCGCTCCGCGCGTGAGGGCGGGGCCGATGAGCGGATCTGGTGGAGCGGCGGCCGCTCTCGGCCGCCGACCTCTCGCGAGAATCCGGCGGCCGAGAGCGGCCGCCGCTCCACAGATCGTCGTTGAGGCCAGGAGGCTATCACCGCACGCGTTTCCGTCCGCGGCGCACGAGCCATCGTGCGCCGCGCGTCAGGGCGGGGCCGATGAGCGGCGCGTCGAGGAGGCGATGCGTTGCCTGCACGACGAGGTTCAGCTTCGCTTCGTCGCCGCCGCGCGGCATGCCGCGCAGGAATGCGGCGGCGGCGCGGCCTTCGGCTTCGAGGTCGCGCGTGAATCCTTGCGCGATGACGGTTTCGTAGAGCGCGACGAGTTGTGCGTGCAATGCATCCGCGGAGGCGGTGGCGCGGATCGTCGACGCGACGCGCGTCGCGTCATCCGGGTCGTACGCGCGGAGCTCGCGCTGCACGGACTCGACCGTCCACGGCTCGCTCAGCGAGCGCACGCCGAAGTTGATGCGGCGCAATCTTGCGACGTCTTCGCTGCGGACCATTCCGCCGAGGCCGGCGACGTCGCAGAGAATGACAGCGGCGCCGCTGGCCATCGCTTCGAGCGCGCATTTCGCTTTCGCGAAGACGAGATCGTAGCCGCGCAGGATCGCCTCCGGCTCGTCGACCGCGGTTCCCGCCGACTCGCCGATGACGTCGAGCGCGATTCCGGCCTGTTGGCAGGCGTCGCGAATCACGCCGAGGTGCGTGGCGGCGTGGGCGGTGTTGCCGAAGACCAGCGCGCGGTGCGGCGTCGCCGGCAGCGGCGTCTCGCGCGCCGCGAAGCGCGTGAGATCGACCGCGTTGAGAAGCACGGTCGACGCGATTCCTTCTTCGTAGAGCAGGCGATCGGCGCAGGTGTCGTCGACGGCGACGTAGCGCAGGATGCGCGGAAATTTCGGCGGCTTCGCGAGCGCGCCGCGCCAGGCGTGGCAGACGAAGATCGCCGGCGCGTTTGGAAAATGCAGCAGCGCGGTCATCGTCTCGACGGCGCTGTTGCCGTGAATGATGTCGGGCGGCGCGCCGATCGTGTCGAGATCGTCCGTCACGGGAACCGTTCGCTTGCGGAGTTGCATCGCCGTGTCGCCGAGGTTCGGGCCGTAGACGATGGGGGAGTGGCCGCGATCGAGGAGCCACGACGCGAGATCGCGGACGTAGGCCTGCGTGCCGGCGACGTGTCCGAGGGAACCGTTCGTGATCAGGACGCGCATGTGGTCTCGCGGACGTGCCCGCCTAAGTGACGGAGCAGCGGACGCACGTGCTCGTCGTAGCGAATCACGCGATCGAAGCGGCCGCGCGCGACGCGCTCCTCGCCGATGCGCTCGTACATCGGCCGCTCGTGGGCGCCCCACGGCGTCGCGGTCCAATCGGTGACGCGGCGGAACGACTCGCGGCGGAACGCGTCCTCGCCGAAGCGCGAGAACATCTCGCGGACGTCCGCGAGCTTCGGTTCGAGCTTGCGCGCCCAGGCGATCTTCCGCGCGAATGCGGCGTCATCGAGGTCGGTGACGAATTCGTTGAAAGCGTGCGGTCCGTCATGCAGCGGAAACTCGTAATGCGGAATCGATCCGGCGCGCACGCACGCGGCGCCGGCGATCATCCTGCTGAGATCGTGGACCGGATGCAGCCCTTCCATCGCATCGGCCACGACGAGCTCGATGCGCTGCGATGCGATTTCTTCCGCGACTTCGTTCACGAGCGCATCGATCACATCGGCTCGGCGATCGAACAGCCACGTGTACGACTCGAGGTCGGTGAAGCGTCCGAAGATGCGTCCCGGTGTCGCGCCGGCGTCGCGAAGCAACCTTTCGGTGAACTCGATGCGCGGCTGTCCATCAGCGCCCGCACCGTTGGTGAGCACGCAAACGCGCGGCTTTACGCGACTGAGCCAGCCGTGGATCAGCAGCTCGTGACCGGGATGCGCTACGAAGAGGAGAGAATTTGACGAGTCGAACATCTTTGTGGAGCGGCGGGCTTCAGCCGCCGAGATTATAGTTTCCGCATGCCGCCGCGCGTCGCCGCATCGATCGCCGTCATTTTCTGGGGCGTGTCGTTCGTCGCGACCAAAGCGGTGCTGCGCGACGTCGCGCCCGTCACGCTGATCTTCACGCGGTTTTTCATCGGCGCCATCGTTCTGCTCGCCATCGTGCGCGAGCTGCCGCCGCGGAGCGCGTGGCCGTCGCTCGCGCTGATGGGTTTCATCGGCGTGTTCGTGCATCAGATGCTGCAGTCGTTCGCGCTGACGATGACGACGGCGACGAACTGCGGCTGGCTGATCGGACTCACGCCGCTCTGGTCGGCCGTGCTCGCCGCGATCGTGCTGCGCGAGCGCTTCGGTTTCTGGAAGATCGCCGGACTCCTCGGCGGATTCGCGGGCGCGCTCCTCGTCGTCACGCGCGGCGACTTCAGCTCGCGCGTGTTCGCGCGTCCGTCGACGCTCGGCGACGCGCTGATCTTCATCAGCACGATCAACTGGGCGATCTACACGGTGATCGGACACAAAACGATTCGCCGCATCGGTCCGCGCCGCGCGACGTCGGGCGCGATGCTGTTCGGCGTGGCGATGCTCGCCCCGTTCTTCGTCGCGCGTGCGGGATGGCGCGATCTGCCGCATCTCACGCCGGCGGGCTGGGGCGCGCTGCTGTTTCTCGCTGTCGGCTGTTCCGCACTCGGCTATTTGTTCTGGTACGGCGCGCTCAAGCACATCGAAGCGTCGCGCGTTGCCGCATTGCTCTACGCCGAGCCCCTCGTCACCTTCGCCGCCGCCGTGCTTCTCCTCGGCGAGCGCGTCAGTGCGATTACGATCGCCGGCGGCATTCTCGTTCTCATCAGTGTCGTGCTCACGCAATACGCGCCGGGCACAGCGTCTGCTGCACAGCAGAATCCGGAGGAAGTTGCATGACTCGCCGTCTCACGATTTTTCTTTCCCTCGCGCTTGCCGCCTGTGCGACCGCGCCTCGCAATCCCGATATGACGAGCGCCGCGCCCGCGCCCGTCGCGCGCTATTCCGCGGAAGCCGGCTCGGAGCCGGTCGGCGTGATTCCCGACGCGACGCTGCGCGACACGCAGCGCGGACGCGACGTCACGATGACGATCGACTATCCGATCGGCAGCGGCTCGCATCCATTGATCCTCTTCTCGCACGGATACGGTGCGAACGGCCACGCGTACGTCGGTCTCTCCGCGCATTGGGCGAGTTACGGCTACGTCGTGATCAAGCCGACGCACGCGTCCGATCAGAACGTGAAGCTCGCCGACATCACGCCGGCGTCGTTCCGCGACCGCGTCGCCGACATCAAGTTCGTGCTCGACAATCTCGACGCGCTGCAGAAGCGCTATCCCGAGTTGCAGGGAAAAATCGACACCGCCAAGATCGGCGTCGCCGGCCACTCCCTCGGCGCATTGACGGCCATGCTCGTCGGCGGCGTGCGCACGTTCCCCGGTCCGGTGAGCTACGCCGATCCGCGCGTGAAGGCGGTGATCGCGATGTCGCCGCAGGGACCGCGCGAGAGTTGGGGACTCACGAAGGACTCGTGGAGCGAAGTGAAGTTGCCGATGATGTACATGACCGGCGATCGCGATGAGGGCATCGATAAGAGTGAAACGCCGGAGTGGCGCCGCCAGGCATTCGAGCTTTCAGCCGCGGGCGACAAGTGGCTGGTCTTCATCGCCGGCGCGGGACACCTCGCATTCACGGGCCGCCTCGGCGTGATGCCGGAACCGGCTCCGCGGCCAACGATGATCGATCCGAACGATCCGTTCGCCACACGGGATACATTGGACCAACAGCGCCGGCGCACACAAACGCTTGGCGATCCGATCCGCGTCGTTTCCGGCACGATCAAAGCGGTCTCGCTCGCGTTCTGGGACGCGTATCTGAACGCCGACACGAAGGGCCGCGAGTTTTTGGACAAGGCCGGGGAGCGCGGCGGAGTCGAGGTGAAGAAGAAATGAACGTCAGTACCGCGAAAGCGCTCGTCACCGGCGGCAGCTCCGGCATCGGATTGGAGACCGCGCGTCACCTGCGCGCGAAGGGCGCGCAGGTCGCGATCTGCGGACGCGATGAAGCGCGATTGCAACGCGCGGCCGCGGACATCGACGCGCTTCCGATCACGGGCGACGTCAGCCTGGAAAACGATGTTGTTCGCATCGTGCGCACCGTCGTCGAGAAGTTCGGCGACTACGACGTGTTGATCAACAACGCCGGCTTCGGCCTCTTCGCGCCGCTCGTCGAGACGTCGCTCGCGGACATGCAGCGCGTTTACGCGACGAACGTCTTCGGCGCGATGCTCGTGGCGCGCGAGTCGGCGAGGCATTTCGTCGAGAAGAACCGCGGCAACATCGTGAATGTCGCGTCGACGGCAGGACAGCGCGGCTACGCCGGCGGAACGACCTACTCATCGAGCAAGTTCGCGCTCAGCGGCCTCACCGAATGCTGGCGCGCGGAGCTGCGCAAATTCAACATCCGTGTGATGCAGATCAACCCGAGCGAAGTGCAAACCGACTTCGTCGCCGCCTCCGGCCGCCCGCTGCGCCCGTTCAGCGAGCGAAAACTGATCCCGGCCGACATCGCGCAGGCGATCGTCTCGATGCTGGAGATGGAGGATCGCGGCTTCGTGCCGGAGCTGTCGGTGTGGGCAACGAATCCGGATTGAGAGAGAACTCACCGACAACTTACCTTCCGCTCATGGAAAAACCGGCCTCGCGCGCCGCATCCTGCGCGTATGTCGATCCTTCTTCTCCTCGCTTCGCTCGTTGCCGGTCCGCAGCCGGACACGTTCACCATCGAGTCGAAAGTTCTCGGGCAGGCGCGGCGCGTGTTCGTGCATCTGCCGCAGTCGTACGCGAAGAGTGCGCAGTCGCGGCGCTATCCGACGATCGTCGTGTTCGACGGCCGGTACGTGATGGAGCCGGTCGTGACGATGAGCGACATTCTCAGCCGCAACGGACAGATGCCGGAGTCGGTGATCGTCGCGATCGAGAACACGGACGACTATGAAGGCCGCGTGCACGATCTCACGCCGCCCGGTCTCTCGGTCAGCGGCAGCGGACTCGAGGAGGGGGGCGATCGGTTTCTCGATTTCATCGAGAAGGAACTGCTGCCCGCGCTCGACGAGAAGTTCCGCACGGCTGCTCCGCGTGCACTCGTCGGTCTCTCCTCCGGTGGAATCCTCGTTACGTACGCGGCCGCGATGCGCGATGCGTTCCGATTGAATCTCGCGCTCGACACGCCAACGTACCTCGGAGACGGATTTCTCGGCGCCAAGCTTTTGCAGCGCGCGAAAACGCGTCCGTCGCCGCCGGTCCGCTACGTCTCGATCAACGCGCGCTTCGGATGGAAGGACGAGGTCTGGAAGAGCATCATCGCCGCGGCTCCGCAATCGTGGCTGCTGTACAACGACAAGCTCGCGCAGGAGTCGCACAATTCGATGCGCTTCCTCGGCGCATATCTCGGCCTGCGCGAGCTGTATCGCGACTACTCGATGTTCGTCGCGCCCGAGATCACGACGAGCATCTTGCCGGCGTATGAAAAACTCACCGCGGCTTACGGCGCGCCGCTCATTCCGCCGGAGCCGCTGCTGCGCAACGTCGCCGGCGATTTGCTGATGGAGGGACGCGGCGCGGATGCGCATCGCGCGTTCGATCTGCTGACGTCCGCGTACGGCGAGCAAGCGGAGGCGGCGAAAACGCGTGCGGAGATCGCGGAGGTGGAGCGGCGTCCGCCGCCGACGGAAACGGTGGAGGGATTGCTGGCGACTCGGTTTCCGTCGGTCGAAGAAGCGCGCGACTACCTCGGTGAGTGGGAAGGGGAGCAGTGGATCAATCCCGCTTCGAAGAATCGGATCGCGCTGCGACTGAAAGCCGAAGGGGGGAAGGTGACGGGAGTGCTGATCTCGTGGCCGGAGCCGGACGTCGAGCTGCCGATGCAGTTGCAGTATCTGAAGGTCACGCCGGACGGATTGTCGTTCGGCTTCATGAACGGCATGCGCCCGCGCGGCATGCTGATTCACGACGCGAAACGCGACGGCGACGTGCTGCGCGGCGAGGTGCGCTTCGGCGGCATCAACTTCACGCCGCCCGGGAACCACAAGCACGAGTTCGAGCTGCGCAGAGTCAAAGCTTCGCCCGCCAGGGGAGCTTCGCGCGGCGCATCGGAAGTCCCGCCGAAGGACCTTCGATCCGGTATCGGATGATCTCCGTCATCCGCTCCGCCATCTCGCTCTGCGCGTCGACCCAGTCGCCGGGACGTCCCGCAAAAATGTCGGACCAGCGCACCGATCCGTCGCGCGTATCGCGCAGCAGCATCGTCACGCGGTACTGCGCGTTGCTGCGATCGACGCGCCCTTCGACGCGCCACCGCGTGTCCGCATTCGGATTCGCGACGAGATCGATGACCGGCGTGCGCGATGCCGTCACGAGATGACTGACGATCTGCGCGCGCAGTGCATTGGTCCACTGCTGTTCGTTCGCGGGTGCGGTCAACGGCGCGATGCCGATGGCGGATGGCGTGCGATTGCTGACGAGCAAAGCGACCGCGATCACGAGGAGCGCGGCAATGACGATGGCTACAGTGGAGCGGCGGCCGCTTCGGCCGCCGGGCTCTCGCGAGAAATCGGCGGCCGAGGGCGGCCGCCGCTCCACCAAAAGCCGATACCCGCGCCCTCGTAAGGTCTCTAACAGCCCCGCCGAGTCGCCTAACGCGATGCGAATCTGGCTGATCGAGTAATTGAGGCCGCGATCGAAGTCGACGAACGTGTCGTCGCCCCACAAAGTCTTCTGCAGCGTCTCGCGCGTCACGAGGTCTCCGGCGTGCTCGATCAGCACCGCCAACAGGCGCGCGGGCTGCTGTTGCAGCCTTACCGGCACACCCCCGCGCCGCAGTTCGAGCGTATGTGAATCGAGCTCGAACTCGGCAAAGTGAATCGTGCGATCATCGGAACGCATCGGATCGCCGATGATGCCATACCGTTCCGAAGTATCATTCCTTAAGTAAATGCCCGACGGTCCTGTCGAAACAACAACGTCACTGCATACCGCGTGGACGACCGACATCGGCGTTCCTGAGCTGGAGCGCCGTCTCGCCGAACAGCGATTGCAGAGCGAGCAGCTGCGCCTCCTCGGCACCGCGGTGCACGTCGCCGAGGAAGGCATTGCGATCCTGACGCCCGCGGTCGAAGCCGTCGGACCGCGCGTCGCGTTCGTCAACGACGGCTTCTGCGGGATGTACGGCTATAAGCGCGAAGACGTGATCGGACAGACGCCGGAGATCTTCGGCATCGTCGAGCGGCAGCAGTCGATCGCCGACGCGCTTCTGCATCACGTTTTCGAGACGCGACCGTTCGCGGCCGAGGTGACGGCGCAACGCACGGATGGCTCGGAGATGGAGATCGACCTGCAGCTGGTGCCGGTCGAAGACGCGGGGCAGCTCACGCATTGGGTCGCATTCGTCCACGATGTCACGATGGCGAAGACGCAGGTCGTCTCGCTGCGCCATCAGGCCACGCATGACGGACTCACCGGACTGCCGAATCGCACGCTGCTCTTCGACGCGCTCGAAGCGGCCATTACCGACGCGCGCGAGAAGAACGCGATGGTCGCGCTGCTGCTCATGGATCTCGATCGCTTCAAGGAAGTGAACGACACGTTCGGACATCATTTCGGCGACGTGCTCCTGCGGCAGGTCGCGTTCCGCCTGCAGAACCAGATGCGCGGCAGCGACATGGTCGCGCGCCTCGGCGGCGATGAATTCGCGATGATTGTTTCCGACGCCGCCGACGCGCAGGCCGCGGCGCTCGCCGCGCGGCGCGTCCTCAACGCGCTCGAGCTGCCGTTCGTCGTCGAAGGGCAGGTCCTCGACGTCGGCGCGAGCATCGGCATCGCGCTCTATCCGACGCACGGTGCCGACGTGCGCTCGCTGCTGCGCGGCGCGGACGTGGCGATGTACACGGCGAAGGAAAATCAAAGCGGCTACAGCTTTCATTCGCGCGAGACGGGCACGCGCTCGCCCGATCAACTCGCGCTGGTCGCCGAGCTGCGCGTCGCCATCGAGCGCGGACAACTCGAGCTGCACTATCAGCCGAAACTGCATCTGCGCAGCGGTCTCATGACGCGCGCGGAAGTGCTGATCCGCTGGAATCATCCGTCGCGCGGCTTCCTCGCGCCGACGGAGTTCATTCCGCTGGCCGAGCGGACGGGACTCATCCGCCCGCTGACCGACTGGCTCCTCGATCGAGCGCTCGAGCAATGCCGCGCGTGGCAAGACGCCGGCGCGCCGGTGCACGTCGCCGTCAACATCTCCGCGAAGAGCCTGCTCGATCAGGACCTGCCGCAGAAAGTGCACGCGGCACTCGCGCGCTGGAACGTCGATCCGCGCTTTCTGAAGATCGAGATCACCGAGAGCAGCATCATGGCCGACCCCGCGCACGCGCTGGCGATCCTGGCGATGCTGCAGTCGATGGGCGTGCGGTTGTCGGTCGACGACTTCGGCACCGGCTACTCGTCGCTCACGCACCTGCGCGAGCTGCCGATCGACGAGATCAAGATCGACAAATCGTTCGTCGGACAGATGACGGTCAGCGACGCCGACGCCGCGATCGTCCGCACCGTCATCCACCTCGCGCACGACCTCGGCAAACAGGTCTGTGCCGAAGGCGTCGAAGACGAGGCGACATGGAAAATGCTCTGCGACCTCGGATGCGATCTCGCGCAGGGCTACTGGATCGCCAAGCCGATGCCGGCGGGCGAGCTGATGCAGTGGCTCGATCAAAATTCGTGGGGGCTGCACAGAAAATCGAGTTGACGCCACAGCCTCGCCACAATCGGGAGCGACGCTTCTTTTCATGCTGGCCGCCGTTGCGTTCTCCTCGCTGATCGCGCTCCGATCGATCAAAGTCGAAGAATTCGAAACCGATGTGCCGGTCGCCGCGCGCATCTGGCTCGCCGATGCGAAACACACCTTCCGCGATCTCGCCGCGGAGATGCTCGATGAGCCGCCGGAATGCATCAAGGAGCGGCTCCTCGCCGAGCTCGCCGCGGAGGGAATTCCCCTGGACTGCGACGAATGTGTGTACGGCGACCTCTCGCTCAACGTCACCGCACCGCCGGGCCACGGCGATCTCGTCGCCGTCGAGGTGCTGCTCACGATTCCGTACGGCAGCGACTCGGCGCTCTATCTCTTTCGCGGCGGACATCTGATCTTCTCGCGGGAAACGAATGACTACGAATCCATCGCCGAAGCGCTCGGAGCGTTCGCGTGGAAAATCTCGCCGCCCGATGACGACGGCGCGTTTCTCGTCCTCACGACCGGGCTGTCGACGGCGCCCGCGGGGAACTGGCAGTGGCTGACGTATACCGTCGACCGCATCGTGCCGTGGTCCGACGAGGCGGTCGTGATCGATCACGGAGGGTCGCAGATCTTCGACGGATGGGACTATCTCGATCTGCATGTCACGCCGAACGGCTACGGACTGCGTTTCGACACCGGTGGTCTGGAGGGCGGATTCACACGCAAGCAGCTGCTCGAGTATGAAGTGGATGGCGATCGCCCCGTGCGCATCGATCCCATCGCCGAGAAGCCGGAAGACTTCGTTCAGGAATGGCTGTCGATGCCGGAGGAAGAAGCGTGGCGCTGGAGCGACGTCGCGCAGGTGCAGGTGAGCGAGGACGCATACAAGTCGTGGGGCCCGGTCCGGCAATGCGTCGACGGTTGGTGGCAAGTGCGCATGGACATCTCGGACGATCCGGCGTCGGACGAATACGAGCCGCTCTACTTCATCGTCGAAAATTTTCGAGTGCGCGAGATTCGCGACCAGCCGCGGCCGGGATGTCCGGACGAGTTTCCGCCGCTGCCGGCTGACGACGCTACTGCGCCGTCACCCTGATGCGCGGAGATGCGCGTATTCAAACGCATCGCGAGAGCTGTTAAGGATGAACGATGAAGGATGAAGGATGAAGGATGAAGGATGAAGGATGAACGGTCCAGACGCCGTTCATCCTTCATCCTTCATCCTTCATCCTTCATCGTTGAACGCACTCGCGTAGATCTTCGGATCTTGGCCCGCCGCTACTGCGTCGTCACCCTGATCTTCGCCTTCTTCTTCGTCACCTTGTCGATGCGCGCGCGCTCTTTGTTGAGGTCGCGGCGCGCGTAGAAGGTGCGCGGGGTGGTGGCGTACGGCGTGCCGGTGAGCGCAAACGCGTCGGGCCATTCCTTCGAGGTGGTCGGGCGCGTGCCGGGCAACGGCAGCATGGCCGGCATGAAGCGCCAGCGCGTGCCGAGGGCATTGAAGGTGATGGTGTTGTCTTCGATGCGGATCGCGCGGCGCTCGGCGCGATCTTTCTCGACCGCGATGCGCAGCAGCGTGGGCCGCGAGTAATCGGGCTTCGGGTCCGCCTCCTGCGCGAACAGCGCGGGGGCGGCGAGGAGAAAGAGAGCTAACGCCGCGTTCGCTTTCATCATCACCTCTGACGAACGAACATTACTTCAGGTAACGGGCCAGAAACGGTTGCTGCGCGCTCAGCGTGCCTGCGATGAGAAGAGCGAGAGCGAACGTGGGATTTTAGGCGCACAGGCTCATAGGCGCATAGGCTCATAGGCGCATAGGCTCACAGCCCTGAGATAGGTTGCGCGGTTCCTCCGCCCGACGCCGCGTAACCGCGCGACCGACATCTCAGCGCCTCTCCTCTGAGCCCATGAGCCTCTGAGCCCATGAGCCTGTGAGCCCATGAGCCTCTGAGCCTATGAGCCTGTACGCCCATGAGCCTGTGAGCCCATGAGCCTCTGAGCCCATGAGCCTCTGAGCCCATGAGCCTGTGAGGCCCATGAGCCTGTGAAGCCCATGAGCCCATGAGCTAGTGCAGGAACATCGGCATCCCCATCACCTGCGCGACCTTCGGCCGGTACTCGCTCGCGTCATAGAAGCGCGTGACGTCGACGCGTTTCTTCGCGGTGCCGGTGACGCTCAACGGGACGGCGGTGTAGCGGCCGTCGGTGACGGCGACCATGCTTCCGGGTTGTCCACGGCGCACCATGTCCGCCGCCAACGCTCCGAAGTTTTTTGCGACGATGAGGTCGAGCGAGTCGGGCGCGCCGGAGCGCATCAGATATGCGAGGCGCTGGTAGATCACTTTGTCGCGGCCGCGCTTCTCCAGAAAATCGGCGAGCATGCCGCCGACGCCGCCGAGCTTGCGCTGTCCCGAGGCGTCGGGCTCACCTGACTCGATCATCACGCCCGTCGTCGTCCGCGCACCCTCGGAGATCGCGACGACCGCGTAGTTGCTCGGATTCTCCAGCTTGTCCTTGCACAACATCTGGTACAGCTCTTCCGCGTCGAACGGCACCTCGGCGATGATGGCGCGATCGCAGCCCGCGAGATATGCGGCGAGCAGACACGTCTCGCCGGAGTTGCGTCCGAACAGCTCGACGACGAGAAAGCGCTCGTGCGATCCCGCGCTCGTGCGGAGGTCGTTGATGAGCATGACCGAGCGCGTGACCGCGGTCGAAAAGCCGAGGCAGTAGTCGGTGCCGTAGACGTCGTTGTCCATCGTCTTCGGGATGGCGATCATCGGCACACGCTCTTCGTGCAGCCGGCGCGCAAAGGTCAGCGTGCCGTCGCCGCCGAGGGCGACGAGATAGTCGATGTCGAGGAAGTCGATGACGCGCAGCGCGGCGTGCGTAAGGTCATAGCGTCCGCGCTCATCGGGCTCGCCCTTTTCCGTTTCGAGATGCGGCGGGATGTGCTCGGCCTTGCTGATCTCGGGATTGATGCGCGACGTATGCAGGATCGTGCCGCCGGTGCGATCGATCGCGCGCGTGTTCGCGCGCGTCAGCGGCATGATCCAGCTCGAGTTGTCGGCGCTCTCGTCGGGAATGATGTTCGTCAGCGACGCCCAGCCGCGGCGTAGACCGAGAATCTCACAGTCTTCGTCGAGCATGCGCCAGACGAACGACTTGATCGCCGCGTTCAGGCCCGGCACGTCGCCACCGCCGGTGAGGATTCCGATCCGTTTCATGTCAGGCCCCGCTTCAGGGACCGGCAGGCGAAAAGCCCGCCCGCCGCAGAGCGTTCTGCTCGCCCTCCGGAAAGAAAACCACTTTCAGCGCTTCATGGCGATCGAATCGCGCAATGCCTTCGTGAAATTCATGCAACGAATCGAAGGTGGCCTGTACGACCCACTCGACATCGAGTCCCGATCGCAACAGCGCGAGCATGCGCTGCCACGTCGAGTACATGCGCCGGCCGATGATGCCGTGCATGGTGACGCCTTTGAAAATGACGTTGCGCGTGTAGTCTTCGATGGTGACGGAGTGGCCGGCGGGGAGGCCGAGGAGCGAGAGCGTGCCGCCCATGCGGACGATCTCGAGACCGAAGTTGATCGCGGCCGACGATCCCGACATTTCGCAGACGACGTCGACTCCGACTCCATTCGTGATCGTCTCGATCGCTTTCTTCACCTCGGCTGCGGGCGTCGTGCGCACGTTGAACGCGTGGAAGTTTTCGAAGCCGCGCGTCGCGGCCCAGCGACGCGCGGTCTCGAGCGCGTGATCGCTGACGTCGGTGACGATGACGACCGACGCGCCGCTGTGCTCCGCGATCGCCGCCGACATTGCGCCGATCGGACCGAAGCCGGTGACGGCGACGCTCTTTCCGGCGAGATCGACGACCTGCGTCGTGTGCACGGCGTTGCCGAGGGCGTCGAGGAAGGCGCCGACGCGCAGCGGCACGTAGCGCGGAAGTTTGACGATGTTCGAGGCCGGAACTCTCACGAATTCAGCGAACGCGCCGTCTTCGTGCAGGCCGTAGATGCGCGTGCGGACGCAAATGTGTCCGTTGCCGGAGCGGCACTGCGCGCACTCGCCGCAGATCACGTGCATCTCAGCGGAGACGTAGTCGCCGATCTGCAGCGCGCCTTCGAACGCGCGCTCCGCGCCTGCGCCGATTTTCTCGACGAATCCGCAGAACTCGTGTCCGTAGATACGCGGCGGCTGGACGGAGTCCTGGATCGACGGATCCCAGTGATAGATGTGCTTGTCCGTGCCGCAAATCGCGGTCGCGGCGACGCGCACGAGCACTTCGCCGGGGCCGGGATCAGGGACGGGACAATCGCGGATTTCGGTTCCGGCGAGACCATCGGCAGGAGCGGACTTGACGACGGCGATCATGGCTGGATGGCAGATGACAGGATGGCAGATGGCGGATGGCAGATGGCGGCCGGGGGAAGCGGGTGTTCAGGGCTTGCGGCTTCTGCTATCCGCCATCTGCCATCTGCCATCTGCATCGCGCGCGGATGCTATCAGGGTTTGGTTCAGCAGAAATCATTCCGACAAGCAATCACGCCGCAACAAGGGCAGGCCAACCAGCGCTGCCGGCCGTGCCGGCTCACGCGTGTTTTCGGATCAACTTGCGCATCGTTTTCAACGCCGAGTTCGTCCATTCTTCGACGTGCGGCGTCTCTTCCACCGACTGCGTGCGCGTCGTGTGCGGAAGGTCGGCGATGAATTGCGAGATCGCCCACGTCATCGCATCGGGATCGGCGACGAACAGATTCTTGTGCAGTCCGCCTTCGAGCGTGTAGATGCGTTTCGCGGACGGACACGCCTCATAAATCTTGTGCGCCATCGAGCAGGGACAGGTCTCGTCTTCCGTTCCGTGGAGGATGAGCAGCGGCACCTGCAGCTTGCGGATGATGTCGATCGTGTTGAAGACGTCCGTGCCCGCGAAGACATGCATCGGGAAGCGTTTCCAGAACACCCTGGTGAGATCGGGGAGATTGGTGAACGTCGACTGCAGGATCATCGCGTCGTACGGGTGGCGGCGGATGACCTGCGCGGCGACGGCGCCGCCTAACGAAAAGCCGTAGAGAATGTTCGGCACGCGCTTGGGCCGGATCTTGTCGTGAAATTTCGATGCTGTTAGGCCGTCGGCGACGACGCCGGAGAACGACGCGTGTCCGCTGCTCCTGCCGAATCCGCGATAGTCGAAAAACAGCGTGCTGAAGCCGGCATTGAGCAGGTGCGGGATCACGTCGGCGCTCGTCGTGAGATTGCCGGTGTTGCCGTGGCAGAAGACACTGCTCGCGATCGGATGCTTCGCGCGGCAGTACCACGCGTGCAGCGTCTCGCCGTCGGGCGTCTCGATCCAATGCTCTTCGACCGCGCCGTCAGGGATGCCGTAGTCGGAGGGATCCCACGACTTCAGCGGATGGGGAGACGGGCAGAAAAGCTGGGCGCGACGAAAGAGGCGGCGGCCGATCTCCGCGCTGAGCAACGCGCCGCCGACGAGCAGCGGCACGCCGAGTAGCTCCGATGGAGTGTGTCGATTGCGTCTGCGCATGACCAACTATAACGCCGTCAGCAAAGATTCTGCCTTAAGTCGTGTCATTCCGAGCCGCGTAGACGGCGAGGAACCCCCGGCGCAAGAACGCGAGTCGCTCCGTCGGCGGGAGATCCTTCGCCGTCTCACGCGGCTCAGGATGACACCTGGAGTAGATTGCAGCGCGATGAAGTACATCGAGTCACGAACGCGTGTGCGCTACAAAGAAACCGATCAGATGGGGATCGCCCATCATTCGAATTACATCGTCTGGTTCGAGATCGGGCGGACGGATCTCTGCCGCGCGACCGGCATTCCGTACGCGGAGATCGAGCGGCGCGGCTACATCCTCGTCGTGACGGAGATCGGCTGCCGCTATCGCACGCCGTTTCGCTACGACGACGAGGTGCTGATCCGCACGTCGGTCGGCGAGATGGGCAGCCGGCTGATGAAGTTCACATACGAGCTGTTCGACGCCGAGGGCCGCGAGAAGCGCGCGAACGGCTTCAGCGCGCACGTCTGGCTCGATCTGCAGTCGCGCAAACCGGTACGCGCCGACGCGGAGGTCGTGCGCGCGTTCGAAGCATTCCTTGCCGAGACTCAGAGGCGCCCAGGCGCATAGGCTCAGAGGCTCAGAGGGTCAGAGGCTCAGAGGGATCCGCTATGAGCCCATGAGCCTATGCGCCCATGAGCCCATGAGCCTCTGCGCCCATGAGCCTCTGAGCCCCTGATCGACTACAGCTTCGTGAATCCGCCCTTGAGAATGCCGTCCGGATTCGCGGCGAAGGTGCGTTTATTCGCCTCGTTGGTGAAGTAATAAACCTTCCCCTTGTACTCGAACGTCGGCGTCACGGCGCGAATGGAGATCTTGCTGCCGTCGATCGGATCCATCGCGATGGCCGGTGAGAACGGGAGCTGCGCGCGCAGCTTCTCATCCTCGGGAGTCAGGACCACGGGATTCTCGGCCACGGTCTTTGGCTTCAGCGGCGGCGCCTCATCGTTCAGCACTGGAGGAGGATCGAGTTGCGCGGGACGCGGAGGAGCGGAGTCGATCGTGCGCAGCTCGGCGCGCTGTGCGGACGTCTGGGAAGGGGGCGCGGAGTCGCAGGCTGCGAAGAGGAGAACGAGTCCCAGTGCTAACGCGTGGCGCATCAAGTGGATAGAGTACTGCGAGTGGCGCGCCAGCCGTAATTGTGAATTGTGAATTGTGGATTGTGAGCCGAGAAGGATGAGGACGCCGCTCGCGACCCCTTCACAATTCTCAATTCACCATTCTCAATCTGGTTCGTTGGTGCCCGGGACTGGAATCGAACCAGCACCCGCTAATGCGGACAGGCTTCTGAGACCTGCGCGTCTACCAATTCCGCCACCCGGGCAATAGGTTGTGGGATTCTAGTGGCGCAGGGAGGAATGTCAATTGCCTGAGTGAAATTCCAGAGCGATGCTTCCCACCTCGGACCGAAACGACTATCCTGACTCATCGATGTCCACCCCTTCGTCTCCGGCTGCACCGACGCTGATCGATCGGCCTGAGCGGGTTCCACGGGACTTATCGAATGAGATCTGGAACCTGCCGAACGCGCTGACGCTGTTCCGCATTTTTCTCGTCCCGTTTCTGGTCGTCGTGCTGTTGACGAAGTTCATCGGCCGCGAGTACGTCGGACTCGGCATTTTCCTCCTCGCCGCGCTCACCGATTTCCTCGACGGCTACTTCGCGCGCAAGAGCGGCAAGATCACGCGCCTCGGCACGCTCCTCGATCCGATCGCCGACAAACTTCTGACCTCGGCCGCGTTTATCTCGCTCGTTGAAATGGATCCGGCGCATGTGCCGGCGTGGATGGTGGTGATCATCATCGGCCGCGAGTTCGCGGTGTCGGGCCTCCGCTCGATTGCCGCGCAGCAGGGCGTCGACATCCCGGCGTCGCCGCTCGGCAAAGGAAAACTGATCTCGCAGGTGGTCGCCATCTCGCTGCTCATCCTCGGCTATGAGCTCGGCGAGCTGCAGCTGACCGGCACGATCGCGCTTTGGGCGGTGATGCTCTTCGCGCTCGCTTCGGCGATCGACTACTTCATCAAGTTCACGAGGGTCTACATCCTCGATCGGCCGGCGAAATAGAGGAGAGCGGGCGTCCCGCCCGCCCCCGGGAGGCGGCCGGGACGGCCGCTCTCCGATCAGCCGGCCAGCAAGCGATAGACGTCGTTCTTGCGCATCCCGAATTTCTCGGCGACCGCTTTCACCGCATCGTTGCGCCGCATCCCGCTCTCGCGCAGCCGCTCGAATTCTTCGCGCAGGGTTTCCGTCGACACTGCTTCCGCTTCGCGCGCGGGTGCCGCGAAGACGAGCGTGATCTCGCCGTGCACGCGATCGCGCTCGCGCAGTTGCGCGAGCACCTCGGAGATTTTTCCGCTGATGATTTCCTCGTGCATCTTCGTCATCTCGCGCGCGACCGCGACTTCGCTGTCGCCGAAGACTTCGAGCGCGTCTTCGAGTGACGCGACGACGCGCTCGGGCGACTCGTAGATGACGACCGTGTGCGCGAGCTCCGCGGCGTTGCGATAGAAGTCGAGCCGCTCGCCCTGGCGATGCGGCGTGAAGCCGAGGAACGTGAAGGGGAGTGGAGGGAGGCCGCTGGCGGCGAGCGCGAGGACGCCCGCGAACGGACCGGGAATCGGCTCGACGCGCAAGCCGCGCTCGCGCGCGATACGAACGATGCGATAACCGGGATCGGAGATCACCGGCATGCCCGCGTCGCTGACCAGTGCCAGCGTCTCGCCGCGCTCGACGCGATCGACGAGGCCCGCCGCTTTTTCATCTTCGTTGTGCTCGTGATAGCTGTCGGTCGGACGATCGATGCCGAAGTGCGTGAGCAGCTTCCGCGTGTGCCGCGTGTCCTCGCACAAAATCAGATCGGCCGACTTCAGCGCATCGATCGCGCGCGGCGGCATGTCCGACAGATTGCCGAGCGGAGTGCCGACGATGAGGAGCGTGCCTGGCATCCAGCGGAGTATGTCGGTGTAGGGCAGGTTTTCCAACCTGCCCCCCCGGGGACGCAGGCTGGAAAGCCTGCGCTACACGATGCGATCAGCGCGGCGTCAACACGGTCACGTGCTGCGTGACGTTGTTCGTCACGGACACGAGCGCATAAAACGGCGCGTTGCTGTCGTCGACCGGCTCGATCACGACCTGCACGGAATCTGCGCCGGCGGACGGGAGCAACAGCTCGGCGACCGGCACTGAATACGGGTAGCCTTCGAGCAGCGCCGCCGTCGTCGCCTGCAACTGGGTGATCACGCTCGAAGCGGATGGCGGCGGTTGGCGATAAGGGCTGGCGGTCACCTCGGGCTGCGTGCGCAGCGTGACGTGAAACGCGCGCGGCTTGTCGTCCGGTGAATAAATCCGCAGCGTTGCGCGGAACGGATCGGCAGTCGGCACGTCCGCGATCGTCGTGCGCGCGTGTAGGAACTCGCTCTCGCGCACCGACGACACGCGCGTTCCGAAGTTCGTCTCCGCGCGCGATGCGTCGAAGGCGCGTGTCTGGAAGAACACGTGGTCCGCGATCGCGCGAGGAATCCGCACGACGACCGGTCCCGTGAGAGCGAGGTCGAGACGTGACGTCGACCGTGGCTCGAGATCGACGAATTGCGGCAGCGCCGGTGAGACCAGCAAGCGGGGATCGCCCCACGGAACATTGATGGAGAAGGCACTGTCGGTGTCATTCACCACGATCGTCGAAGTCTTCCACTGCGAGCCGAATGCGCCCGGAGCGGAAGTGCGCGTGGTGCCAACCAGCGGCAGCAACACATTTTCATAGGCATCGTCGTCGACGAAGAGAATCGCCCCCGGAGCGACCGCGGGAGAACCGTAGGGGTGGTGCAGCTCGAACGTTGCGGGTCCCGCCACGGATTGCGGCGGGACGTTGACTCTGAGCTCCAGACCGTAAAAGTAGATGGCCGAGCGCGGGAGCTGGACACCTCGAATGACGACGTCGAGATTGCACGACGAGCCGCATTCCGAGGAGGCCCAGCCGCTGGTCGTGACGGTGATGGTTCCGCCGTGAACGCTCAGCACGTTCGGCCGGATCGAAACGATGGTGGGAGTGAGCGCGAATGCGGCGGCGGGGAGGAGGAGAAACGCCAGCAACGTAGCGAGGCGTGATCGGGTCATGAAAGTTATCTTAACGACTTGCGAAGCTGCGTGACAACAAAATTGCGGCGCTCGATGCGACGTTGAGCGACTCGACGCGCTTCGACATCGGAATCGCAATCGCTTTCGCCGCGCGGCGAATGTCGTCCGACACGCCCGCGCCTTCGTTTCCGAACACGAGCACGGCATCGCGCCCGGGCGGGTCGGCGGCTTCGCCTTGCATGTCGGCGACGATCAGCTTCGCGTCGCGCAAATCGTGTGCGGTGATGTTTGCGACCGGCACGTTGAGGATCGTGCCGGCCGAGGCGCGGATCGCTTTCGGTCCGTACGCGTCAGCGCAGCCGGGCAGGAGCAGCACGCCCGCGGCGTCGAACGCGGCGGCGAGCCGCACGATCGTGCCGACATTGCCGGGATCCTGCACCGCGTCGAGTGCAACGGCGACGGTGTCGCGCCGCGCGAGAATTTCATTCGCGTCGTGATGCGGACGTTCGAAAAGAGCGAGCACGGTTTGCGGAGAGCGCGTGTCGCTCAGTTGGTCGAACAATTCATTCGTGAAGTGGACGACAGGCAATCCTGCCTGTCGATCGGGGAGAGGCAGGATTGCCTGTTCTCCACGCTCTGCGACTACGATCGGCTTCCATCCCGCTGCGATCGCGTCCGCGACCTGCTTCGGTCCTTCGATCACGATCTCGCCGTCGTGCTCGCGGATCGCGTCGCGAACCCGCTTGAAGATCGGATTCTGCCGGCTGCTGATCGCGTTCTTCATTAGAATGCGCCGCCGATGATACTGAAGCTCATCAAGATGGCGGCCGGCAGCGCGGCGAAAGTCTCGCCGTGGACCGCGTTCTGGACGTTTCCGAGCATTCTCGCCTCCGCATTCGTGATCGCGTGGGGCGCCGAGGCCGCACAGTTTCTGATCTCGCAGGGACTCGCGCTGGCGATTCTCGCGTGGATGCAGACGCTGCCCGAGTTCGCGGTGGAGGCGGTGATCGCGTGGAACGCGGGGAAAGATCCGTCGCAGACGCATCTCGCGATCGCGAACTTCACCGGCTCGCTGCGGCTCCTCGTCGGACTCGGATGGCCGATGATCTACTTTGTCGCGGCGGCGTTCAGCCGGAAACGAGACCGCGGGTTCGTGAAGCTCGAGCTCGACCGCGAGCACTCGGTCGAAGTGTTCGGCCTCTTTCTTCCAATCGCGTACTTTACGTTCATCTGGTGGAAGGGGACGCTCACGCTGTGGGACGCGTTTCCGCTCACCTTGTTCTATGCCCTCTATCTCTGGATTCTCTGGGGAATCCCTCCTCAGGAGGAAACCGACGAGACGATGGAGGACCTCGGCACGGTGCCGAGGAAAATCCTGGAGCTGAAGCCGCGCATGCGCAATGCGGCGATCTGGGCGCTGTTCATCGCCGGTGGCCTCATCCTCTATCTCTCCGCGCATCCGTTTTTGAATTCGATGCTCGCGATCGCGAGCTCGATGGGCGTCTCGACGTTCGTCTTCGTGCAATGGGTCGCGCCGTTCCTCTCCGAGTTCCCCGAGAAACTGAGCGCGTTCTACTGGGCGCGCAAAGTCTCGACGGCGAGCGTCGCGCTGATGAACATGGTGTCGTCGAACATCAACCAGTGGAGCATTCTCTCGGCGATGATCCCGGTGCTCTTCGTCATCAGCGCGGGCGAGATCAAGCCGCTGCAGTTCGATCAGTTCCAGCGCCACGAGATCATCCTCACGATCCTGCAGAGCTTTCTCGGATTTTTGCTGCTGTTGAATCTCGAGCTGGTGATGTGGGAGGCGCTGATCCTCTTCGTGTTCTGGGCGGTGCAGTTCTTCGTGCCGTCGATCCGCGAGCAGATGATCTGGGTCTACGTCACGTGGTGCGCGTTCGAGATCCTGAAGCTGCTCTTCGCGCGCAAGGCGCCCGCGGCGTGGATCGGATTTCGCCACACGCTGAGAATCCGTTTCGCGCCGAAAGGCGAGGGATGATACAAAGTGCCATGCCCACCGTCGCCGTCCGCCCGACGATCCGCCTGACCAACCGCGTTTCCGCGATGCAGGAGTCTCCGACGCTCGCGGTGCTCAATCGCGCGACGGCGCTGATCGCACAGGGCGTGGACGTCGTCGACTTCGGACCGGGCGAGCCCGATTTCGCGACGCCGCACAGCGTCGCCGAAGCGGGCAAGCGCGCCATCGATCGCGGCTTCACGAAATATACGAACGCGAGCGGCATCAAGTCGCTGCGCGAGGCGGTTGCCGCGCGCTACAACAAACGCTACGGAACGTCGCTCGCGGTGGAGCACGTGATCACCGGCTGCGGCGGCAAGCAGGAGCTGTTCAACCTCGCGCTCGCGCTCGTGCACGAAGACGACGAAGTGATCATCCCGGCGCCGTACTGGGTCAGCTTTCCCGATCAGGTGGCGTTCGCGGGCGGACGTCCCGTGTTCGCGCAGACGCGCGCGGAAGAACAGTTCCGGCCGACGCTCGCATCGATCGAGGCCGTGGCGACGGAGCGCACGCGCGGCGTGATCCTCAACTCGCCGTGCAATCCGACCGGCGCGGTGATCCGCGAGAGCGAGCTCGCGCGCATCGTCGAATGGTGCGTATCGCGCGACGCGTTTCTCATCTTCGACGAAACCTACGAGCTGTTCGTCTACGACGGCAACGAGCACGCGTCCGCGGCGCGCTGGATCGAGCAATATCCCGAGACCGTGATCCTCGTGAACTCGATGTCCAAAACGTTCGCGATGACCGGCTGGCGTCTCGGATACGCGATCGCGCATCCCGACATCATCAGCGCGCTCGGAAAAATCCAGAGCCACTCGACGTCGAACCCCAGCACGATCGCGCAGCAGGCCGCGCTCGAAGCGCTGACCGGCGGCAACGAGGACGCGCAGCGGATGCACGACGCGTATTGCGAGCGCCGCGGGTGGCTCGTGCCGGCGCTGAACGATATCCCCGGTTTCTGCTGCGCCGACCCCGACGGCGCGTTCTACGTCTTCCCCGAGGTCCGCGCTTTCTTCGGAAAAGCCGGCATCACCGACTCCCAATCCTTCGCGTCTTACCTCCTCGACGAAGCGCGCGTCGCTGTCGTGCCCGGAGGCGCCTTCGGCGCCGACGACTTCGTGCGCATCAGCTACGCGACGTCGATGGAGCGGATTCGCGAGGGGGTGGCGCGGATGCGCGCGGCGTTGGGAAAGCTCTAGGAGCCTGCGCGGCAGAAACGACGATCTCAGGCGGTTGCGCCGCTCGAAGCCGCAGGTCGTGACGTGGCGACAAGCATGCCGCAAGGCGGAGCAATCCACGCAGCCGCCCGTGGCGGCTAGTGCCTTTGTGGCGACCGCTGCCCTCAGCGGTCGCGGTGCCGCTGAGGGCAGCGGCACCCACAAACACCACGAAATTTTAGGAGGACGTGGGCCCGTTCCGACACGCGGTCAACCTAACAGCAAGGAGATTTTTGTGAAAAAGACACTCTCGATCATGTTTGCGCTCGCGCTCTGCGCGACGCCGGGATTTGCGCAGGACAAGCCTGCCGCGAAGCCGGCGCCTGCTGCCGCGACCGCCGCGCAGCCTGCCGCCGACCCGATCGTCATCGCCGCCGGCGAGCTGACGATCCGCCAGTCGGAATTCGAAGCCGCGCTGAAGACGCTCCCCGCGGAATACCAGCAGTACGCGACGGGCGCCGGCAAGCGCCAGTTCGCCGATGACTACCTGCGCATGAAGATGCTCGCGGCGGAAGGCATGAAGGGCGGACTCGACAAGGATCCTGAAGTCGTGCGCCAGCTCGCGCTGATGCGCGAGAACCTCGTCGCCAACGCGCAGCTGCAGAAGATCGAGAAGGGCGTCACCGTCACCGACGAAGACCTGCAGAAGCTGTACGAGGCGAAAAAGAACGAGTACGAGCAGGTCACGGCGAAGCACATCCTGATCGCGTTCAAAGGCAGCCCCGCGGCGCAGTCCGGCAAGCCGGAGCTGACCGAAGAGCAGGCGAAGGCGAAGGCGACCGAGCTGCGCAAGCAGATCCTCGCCGGCGCGTCGTTCGAAGAGCTGGCCAAGAAGGAATCGGATGACACCGGCTCGGGCGCCAACGGCGGAGAGCTCGGCGACTTCAATCACGGCCAGATGGTTCCGGAGTTCGAGCAGGCCGCGTTCGCCGCGAAAGCCGGCGACATCACGGAGCCGGTGCGGACGCAGTACGGCTATCACATCATCAAGGTCGAGAAGCACGGCACGACGCCGTTCGAGCAGGTGAAGGCGTTCCTCGAGCGCAACGAGCGCCAGGCCAAACTGCAGGCGCAGCTCGACGCGATGAAGTCGGCCGCGAAGGTGACGTACAACGATACGTACTTCGTGCCGCCGCCAGCCGCGGCTGCGCCCGCCGCCACTCCGGCGACGACCCCGAAGCCGGAAGCGTCGAAGCAGCAGTAACTTCCTTTTCGGAGGGCGGAGCGCCGCTCCGCCCTCCGCATCTCCGTGCTATCGTTCGCCGCATGGAGATTCCGTCGAAAGTCTCGGTCTTCAACCGCACGTTGGAGATCAAAGGGAAAGCCGGCACGCTGGTCGCGATCAACGACTTCGGCTTCTACGAGGTCGTCCTCGAAGTCCAGCAGCGCAACCACACCGTGCTGTTCCCCATCAACGAGACCGTCGTGATCTTCAACGAAGCGGTGGCCGCCATTCCGTCCGATTTTGAGGTGGAGCGGTAGGGATGGATCTCAGCCAGATCGTCCACTCGGATCCGGAGATCGTCAGCGGAACGCCTGTTTTCGTAGGTACGCGTGTACCCGTGCAGGCGTTACTCGACTATCTCGAAGGCGATGAGACGATCGAAGAGTTCCTCGACGATTTCCCGAGCGTCTCGCGAGCACAGGCAATCGCCTTTCTCGAGGAGGCGGGACGGGCGCTGCTCGCTCGCATCGCGTGAGGCGCGTTCTTCTCGACGAGAATCTGCCGCGCAAACTTCGGCAACAGCTACGTCAGATCGCAATTCAGTAACCGCTGGTAGGGATTCACTCCCCGTGAGTCACTCCTAATCAGGGAGGGACTCCAATGGCAACGCAACCTACACCCGCGAAGCGAAAGCGCTCGACTGGCGAGACCACGAAACCCGCACCCGAACGCATCGCCGAGCCGCAGAACGCACCCGCGCCGGTATCCGCGGACGCGATGCTGTCCGCGAAGGCGGCAGCCGCCGCGGAGCCTCCGAAGGATCGCGATCCCGCCAAGCTTGCGGCCGCGTTTCGCACGAAGCTCGATGCCGTGCTCGCGAAGCTCGCCGCGGAGAAGACGCCGTTCAAGTTCGACGAGGGGTTCCGCACGGTGGAGCGGCAGCAGTGGCTGTACGGCTCCGGCCGTCCGGCCGTAAAGCCCTACGGGCGTTCGGGGCCGATCGTGACGCACAAGGACGGCGTGAAGGAATTGTCGAATCATCAGGGCAATGGCAAGGCGGGCAGCGGGCGCGCTGCGGATTGCTACCCCGCGAAAGCGAACGGCAAAATCATCTGGCCGCCGCCGCCGGGAAACGACCCGCGATGGAAACGCTTTGCGGACGTCGCGCGCGAGCAGGGACTCGATGCGGGTTACTACTGGACGGATCTCAAGGACCTGCCGCACATCGAGTTGAAGTGATGAACGCTACGCGTCGACCTTTTTCCCGAACGCCCACGCCACCCCCACCCCGATCAGGTACAGCAGGATCATCGGAATGGCGAGCGCGGATTGCGTGACCATGTCCGGGGTCGGCGTCACGACCGCGGCGATGACGAATGCGAGCACGACCGCGTACTTGAACTTCTGCATCAGGAACGCGGGGGTGACGATGCCGAGGCGGGCGAGGAAGAAGATCAGGATCGGCGTTTCGAAGACGAGGCCGGTCGCGAGGATGATCGTGCTGGAGAACGAGAAGTAGTCGTCCACCGTGATGACCTGCTTGAACTGACGGCCGGTCTCCATGAAGAAGTTGCACGTCGCCGGAAGCAGGAAGCGATAGCCGAAGTAGCCGCCGGCGATGAAGAAGAGCGATCCGAAGATGATGAACGGCGCGGCCATGGTTCGTTCTTTTTTGTACAAACCGGGCGCGACGAAGAGCCAGAGTTGCAGCAGGATGACCGGCGCCGCGACGAAGAGGCCGGCGAAGAACGCGACCTTCATGTACAGGAAGAACGGCGCGGTGAGTCGCGTGTACGCGAGCTTGTCGCCGGGCGCGAGGTAATGGGTCAGCGGCGCCTGCAGCAGTCCGTAGATCTTTTCGGCGAACGCCCAGCAGACGAAAAAACCGCCGGCCGCGGCGGCGAGCGAGATCAGCAATCGTTTGCGCAGTTCCTCGAGGTGATCGAGGAAGGACATCTTATGCAGATCGTCGTCGGCGGGAGGAATCGGCGTCGGGTCGGCGGCCATGCGTCAAGTCGTCGAGTCGGGAGCAGGCGGGGGCGTGGACTCCGGCATCGTCGCGGGCTCCGGCACGACCTCTGGCTCACTCCTTGATACGACCTCGAACGGAGCCATGACCTGCGGCGCGATCTGCTTCAACTCCTCGAGGCGCACTTCGCGCTCGATCGTGCCTTTCAGGTCGTCGGTCGCCTTGCGGAACTCGGCGAGTGCCTTGCCGAGGGTGCGGCCGATCTCGGGGATGCGCCGCGGACCGAAAATGATCAGCACGACGACGAAGATGAGCAGGAGCTCCTGGATTCCAAGTGAGCCAAACATGTTGTGTCAGCGGCGTGAACAGGCAGCGGCGGGTGAATAGTCCGACCCTATAATCATGTTACCCGAACGATAAACGAACAAGGCGTGAAAACGACATGGCAAAGCTGAACCAAACAAGAAAGTGGTCGTTCTCGCTGACGCTGCTCGTCGCCATTTGCGGCGCGACGCTCCTCGGCGGCCTCTACGGCAGCTATCTCTCCGGCGCGCCGATGCAGAACGGTGATCTGCAGAAGCGGATGAAGGAGTACACCGATCTCCTCAACGCCGTCTCCACGTGGTCGGCCGAAGATGTCGGCTCCGACAAATTCGTGTACGCGTCGATCGACGGCATGCTGCGCACGCTCGATCCGCACACGTCGTTCCTCGAGCCGAAAGAATATTCGGACATGCAGGATCGCCAGAAAGGCACGTTCTACGGCCTCGGCATCCTCGTCACCAAGCGCAACGATCAGGTCACCGTCATCACGCCGCTCGAAGGCACGCCCGCGGCGCGCCTCGGCGTTCGCGCGGGCGACGTGATCTCGGAGGTCGAAGGTCAAGCGACCGACGAGCTGTCGCTCGACGAAGTCGTCAAGCGGCTGAAGGGACCGAAGGGAACGACGGTCCACATCAAGATCCAGCGCGTCGGCATCAAGGAACCGATTCCTCTGACGATCGTGCGCGCGGCGATTCCGACGAACTCGATCTCCAACACGCTGATGATCCGCCCGGGCGTCGGCTACATCCGCATCAAGGACTTCACGGCGACGACCGTCCGCGAGCTCGACGATGCGATCGACAAACTGCACGAGCAGGGGATGCAGAAGCTCGTGCTCGACCTGCGCGGGAATCCGGGCGGTCTCCTCGACGCGGCGGTCGGCGTGGCCGATCACTTCCTCGACAAGGGACAGATGATCGTCTACACGAAGGGCCGCACGAGCGACTCGGCGCAGGAGTACACCGCGCCCGGCAAGCACGAGAAGTTCGATCTGCCGCTCGTCGTCCTCGTCAATCGGGGAAGTGCGTCGGCGTCGGAGATCGTCGCCGGTGCGATTCAGGATCACGACCGCGGCATGGTCGTCGGCGAGACGAGCTGGGGCAAGGGACTCGTGCAGAGCGTCTACACGCTGCAGTACGGCGCCGGCCTCGCGCTCACGACGTCGAAGTACTACACGCCGTCGGGCCGCAACATCCAGCGCGACTACTCGTCGGTCTACGACTACTACATGGCCGATGAATCGGAGAACGGCACCGAGGTGCCGCTCGAGAACCGCGCGAAGTTCAAGACCGATACGGGACGCGTGGTCTACGGCGGCGGCGGCATCACGCCTGACGTGATCGTCAAGCAGCCGCAGCTCTCGCGGGCGTCGCAGCTCCTCGAAGTGCGCAGCGCGATCTTCAACTACGCCGTCGAATACGCGGCGGCGCATCAGGACGTGACGAAGGAAGTGCAGGTCACGCCGGCGCTGATCGAAGAGTTCGTGCGCTACGCGGTCGACAAGGAAGTCGCGCCGGAAGCGGACATTCGCGAGGCGCTGCAGAAGCCGGAAGACCGCCGCTTCATCGAGCGCGCGCTGAAGGCGGAGATCATCGCGGCGAAGTTCGGCTTCGACGCGTCGTATCCGTATCGCATGCAGGGCGACGCGCAGGTGGAGAGAGCGATCGAGCTGTTCCCCGAAGCGCAGAAGCTCGCCACACTCGCCGCGCAGGTGCGCGGCAACGAAGGCGACAAGCGCCCCGGCGACGCCGGCACGCGCGCGGCGCAGGCGAATCCGAAGACCGAATAGTGGAAGTGGAGGACAGGCAATCTTGCCTGTCCCGCAAACATGAGGACAGGCAGGATTGCCTGTCCTCCACTTGTTTTTATGCTAACGTGTCGCCGCTTTTTTGAGGGGGATCCGTACACAGATGGCTGATCTCGGTAGGAAGTACACCTGTTATAGCTGCCACACGAAGTTTTACGATCTGAACAAGCCCGTTCCGACTTGTCCGAAGTGCGGCGCGGACCAACGCGATGCGGAAGAAGCGCCGGCTTACACGCCGAGCCGCGGACGCGCACGCGTGGTGGTCGAAGAGCCGCCTGAGGAGGAGGAATTCACGCCCGCGGCGGAGCCGGCGGAAGCCGCTGGCGACGAAGAAGAAGAAGTCGTCCCCGCGCGCGACGAAGAGCCGGCAGAAGACGACGAGGACGAGGAAGAAGAGTACTGATCATGCGAAACGTCGGACTGCTCGGGTGTGTCGGTGCCCTCATTCTCCTCGTCGTCATCGGCGGCGTGTTTTACGTCGGCACGCGCAACTCCATCGTCACGGTCGATGAACAGGTCAACAACAAGTGGGCCGACGTCGAGAGCCAGTATCAGCGGCGCTACGACTTGATCCCGAACCTCGTTCGTACCGTGCAGGGCGCCGCGAACTTCGAGAAGTCGACGCTCGAGGCGGTCGTGAATGCGCGCGCGCGCGTCGGACAGGTCGCAGCTCCCGCCGGACCTCCGGGAACGGCGGCGGATGCGACGAACAACCAGGCGACGATGGACCAGTTCGCGGCCGCGCAGCAGGGGCTGTCGAGCGCGTTGTCCCGGCTGCTCGTCGTCGTCGAGCGCTATCCCGACCTGAAGTCGAACGCGAACTTTCTCGCGCTGCAGTCGGAGCTCGAAGGAACGGAGAACCGGATCAACGTCGCGCGCAACCGCTACAACGAAGCCGAGCGCGACTACAACACGAAGATCCGCAAGTTCCCGGCGAGCCTCGTCGCGAGCATGAGCGGCTTCAAGCCGAAGGCGTACTTCAAAGGCGTGGCAGGAAGCAGTCAGGCGCCGAACGTTCAGTTCAACTTCTAATGAGAGAGCGAATGGCAGAGGGGAGAGCGCATAAAAACGCTCTCGTCCTCTGCGCTTTCCTCTCTGCGCTCTGCGCTCTCAAAGCATTCGCGCTCGACGTCCCTCCCGCGCCCGATCACTGGTTCACCGATCGCGCGAACCTCGTCACGTCCGATCAGGCGACGCAGCTCGATCAGAAACTGAAGGCGTTCGAGCAGAAGTCGGGCGCGCAGTTCATCATCTACATCTTTCCTTCGCTCGGGGATGAGCCGCTCGAAGACTTCACGATTCGCTGCGCGGAGAAGTGGAAGACCGGACAGAAAAAGTACGACAACGGTCTGATCCTGTTCGTCTTCGCGCAGGAGCGGAAGCTGCGCTTCGAAACCGGCTACGGACTCGAGGGCTCCGTCACCGACGCGTTCTCGTCGATCGTCATTCGCGACGTCATCGCCCCGCACTTCCGCACGAACGATTACTACGGCGGACTGAACGCCGCGATCGATGCCGTCGACGCGAAGATCACGAAAGGCGAAGAGCCGGTGGCGCCGATGCAGCGCGGCAGCGGCGCACGCACCGGGCAGCGCAGCGACATCAATCCGATCTTCGTGCTGCTGATCTTGTTCGCCGTCTTCTTCGTGATCCTGCCGATGCTCTCGCGTCGCAGAAGCAGAAGCGGATGCGGCGGATGCTGGCCTCTGTTCTTCTTCCCCGGCGGAGGCAGCGGCATCACGTTCGGCGGAGGCGGTGGCGGATTCTCCGGCGGCGGTTGGGGAGGCGGCGGGGGAGGGTTCTCGGGCGGCGGCGGGAGCTTCGGAGGCGGCGGCGCTTCAGGAGGGTGGTGATGACGCAGAAGGAATTCGTCGCGAAGCTCGATCAGCCGCGCATCGTCGCCGCGATCAGCGCGGCCGAGGGGCGAACGTCCGGCGAGATCCGCGTGCACATCCAGCCGAAGTCCGGCGGCGACATCCGCAAGGTCGCTGAGCGCACGTTCGAGCGCCTCGGCATGACCAAGACCGCGCTCCGCAACGGCGTCCTCCTCTTCATCGCCTGCGAAGAACAGAAGTTCACGATCCTTGGCGATCAGGGCATCGATGAAAAAGTTCCCGCCGGCTTCTGGGACGACATCGCCGCGAAGCTGACGATCCGTTTTCAGAACGGCGAGTTCACCGACGGCATCGTCGAAGCGATCGCCGGCGCGGGCGAGCATCTCGCGACGTACTTTCCGCGCGCGGCGGATGACGTCGACGAGCTCGCGAACGAGATCAACATCGAGCCGTAGCGGGAAATTGAGGATTGAGAATTGAGGATTGAGGAAATGTCGAATCGAATGCTCTGCCTCAATCCTCAATCCTCAATCCTCAATCCGGCCGACAGGCCGCGATGTGAGGAAATGTCGAATCGAATGCTCTTCCTCAATCCTCAATCCTCAATCCTCAATCCGGCCGGCAGGCCGCGATGACCTCCGTCCTCATCGCCCTCGGCACGAACCTCGGCGATCGCCGCTACCACATCGCTCGCGCGATTCACGCGCTGCGCAACTTCGTGCGCGTCGTGCGCGTCAGCACGATTCGCGAAACCGCGCCGGTCGACGCTCCGCCAGGCTCGCCTCCGTTTCTCAACGCGGTCGTTGCCGGATACACGAGGCTCTCCCCGGAGTCGATGCTCGCGCAGTTGCTGAACATCGAAAAGCGCCTCGGCCGCGTGCGGCGCGGCCTGCCGAATGAGCCGCGGGTGATCGATCTCGATTTGATCTTCCACGGCGCGCATCGCCGGCACACACGCACGCTGACGCTTCCGCATCCGCGCTATCGCGAGCGGGAGTTCGTGATGACGCCGATGCGCGAGCTGCGGCTCGACTGGCGTTAACGGTTGCGCAGTTGCTCGGTCATGCGGTGAGGTCCTGCCGAGCAACCGCGTGACTGCGCGACCGCGCAACCATCTAATTAGCGCATTTCTCACAGCATCTGAAAAAGGCGTGGAGCAAGTGTCAAACGTCATCCTGAGCCGGCGAAGCGCGGCGAAGGATCTCAAGTTACGTAAATTGAGATCTTTCGCCGTCTACGCGGCTCAAGATGACGGCAAGGTGTGAGAAATGCCGGCTAACGCGTGCCGAGCGCGCCGGCCGATTCCGTCGCGACGCGCGCGCGGGCAACGCTCACGGCCTTCGTCAGAATCGGGTAGGGGTTCACCATCTCGTCGTTCTCGTTGACGGCGAAGTGAAGGTGCGAGGGCGTGTACCTGGCGTTGCCGGTATTGCCAACGAATCCGAGGAGATCGCCGCTGTGGACTTCCATCCCTTCGTAGAGACCGGCGGCCCAGCGATCGAGGTGCGCGTAGTAAAACGACTTGCCGCTCTCGGTGGTCAGCCACAAACAGTGACCGCCTTTCGGCTGATCGCCGATGTAGCTCACGATTCCGTCGGCGACGGCGACGATCGACGTGCCCTTCGGCGCGAAGATGTCGATGCCGCGATGCTTGCGCTTGCCGCCGTCGCGGGAGTTGCCCCAGCTGTCTTCGAGATCGTACGTGTGCACGCCGACGACCGGGATGAGCAGCGCGTTGCCGAGGAGCGGTGCAAAAAGTGCCTTCGCGCGTGCTGCGAATTCCGTTTCGCGCGCTTTCGGCGTCGCGGCGGTCGGCGTGAGCACCGGCGCGCGCGCGACTTCGCGGCTCGTGTTGCGGCTGAGATCGGCGCGCAGCTGCGCGATCATCTCGCTGAAATCGTCATCATCCGACGGCAGAACCGCAGGCGTTGCGACGACGGTGGCGGTGGTGGTACAGGCGGTAAGCAGGCTGAGAAGGACAAAAAGACCCAGCAGTGCCACCCCTCTACGGACCCACCCATAACGAGCACACAAGACGTTCAATGGCTCTCCCGGGAACGAACTTTGCCCGAGTTTACGGACCGCGGACGAGCTTGTAAAGGGGGAGACGACGACGGCGTGCGGACGAACGTCGGTGTGTTACGCGGGATCGATGCTCTCGACGGCGATGCGTCCGCTGCTCGCGGCGTCGATGCAGGATGCGAATCAGCGGATCGAAAAACTGCGCGCGCTCCTGCAAGAGCAGCGCAGCGACGTTCTCTACGCGTGACGGCGACATCCAGCTGAGCGCCGCCGATTCGCTGTTCACACTCGCTTCGCTGGTCGCGATTGCGATTCGTCGAAGAGCAGCGCGGCGATGTCTTCGATTCGCCGCACCGGCATGACCTCGATGTCGGCGCGAATCTCGATCGCGTTCGAATGCGGAACGATGATGCGACGGAACCCGAGGGCCGCCGCTTCGCGTGCGCGGAGGTCGGGCTGCGAGACGCTGCGGATCTCGCCCAACAGTCCGACTTCGCCGAAGAGCACGACGTCATGGGCAACCGGTTGGTTGCGCTGCGACGACAGTACGGCGGCGACCACGCCGAGGTCGAGCGCGGGCTCGTCGATCGTGAGACCGCCGGCGAGATTCACGTAGATGTCGTTTTGTGCGAAGGTCGCTCCGCCGGCTTTTCGCTCGAGCACCGCGAGGAGGAGCGTGACGCGATTCGCGTCGATGCCCATCGCCATGCGGCGCGGAGAAGGGAAGTGTGTCGGCGAGACGAGCGCCTGCACTTCGATGAGAAGCGGTCTTGTTCCTTCGACGGCGGCGAGGATCGCCGAGCCGGCCGACTGGCTGCGCTGCGAGATCAGCGCGGCCGAGGGATTCGGCACTTCTTCGAGTCCCGTGTCGTGCATCTCGAAAATCGCCACCTCGTTCGCCGGACCAAAGCGGTTCTTGTATGCGCGCACGACGCGGTAGTTCTGAAACTTCTCGCCTTCGAAGTAGAGCACGGTGTCGACGATGTGCTCGAGCGTCTTCGGTCCGGCGATCGTTCCCTCTTTCGTGATGTGGCCGATGAGAAAGACCGGCAACGACAGTCGCTTCGCGGCCGTCATCAGCACGCCCGCGGAGTCGCGCACCTGCGCAATGGATCCGGGCATCGAGGCGTTCGCGCTCGTGTGCACGGTTTGAATCGAATCGACGATCAGCGCGGCCGGTCTCAGTTTCTCGACCTCCGCGAGGATGCGATCGATCGACGTCTCGGTGAAGAGGCAGAGGTTCTCGTGCAGCGTTCCGAGTCGTCGTGCGCGCAACGCGATCTGGGTCGGCGACTCTTCGCCGGAAACGTAGAGCACGAGGCCGTTGCGCGCGAGGCGATCCGCGACTTGCAGGAGCAGCGTCGACTTGCCGATGCCCGGCTCGCCGCCGACGAGCGTGACCGCGCCGGGGACCAGGCCCCCGCCGAGCACGCGATCGAGACTCTCGATGTTCGTCGAAACGCGCGGCGAGCGATCCGCGCCGATCTCGGAGATCGGCATCGGCGCCGCGTTCGCGCTCAATGCCTGCGGATGCGCAACCGGCGCGGGCGCGTCTTCCTGCGCGTACGAGTTCCACGCATTGCAGTCGGGACAGCGCCCCAGCCACTTCGTGGCCTGCGCGCCGCATTCGGTGCAGGAGTAGACGATCGCTTTCTTCGCCAAGCTACGAGTATTTTGCCGCGATTTTGCGCACGGTGTTGATATTGCGGATCGTGACCGGCTGTCCGAGGGCCTTTTCTATCTGTGTGCCGGTGACCGTGGCATCGCTGTACGACTGCGCGCGACACAACCAGTAGAGTTCCGTTCCGTCCGCGTACACCTCGTCGACTGGCGTGCTGAGCGCCTTCACCTTGCGCTTCGCGTCCGCATCCGCGCTCTTTGCGAAGAAGCCGACGTACAGCGTGCAGTCGCTGTCGTCGGTCTCTCCGATGCGCGCGAGCTCCTCCGGCGTGCGAAGAAACGTGCGCACTTCGTATCCGAGCGCCTTCGCCAGCGCGGCCTCGATCTTCGCGCTCGTTGCGCTCTTCGCTTCGAAGATCACGTTGCCGCTGGCGATGAACGTCGCGACGTTCTTGAAGCCCATGTCTTCGAACAGCTTCTTGATCTCCGGCATCTTCACGACGTGTTTGCCGCCGACGTTGAGCGAACGGAGAAATGCAACGTATTTCATGGTGTTCCCTGGAGTCGTTTCATGCACGCACCGTCATCTCTCCGCGCAGGTCGCGCTGCATTTCTTTTTTTACGCGCTCGGGCGCGAATCCGCGACTGAAGAGATAGTACAGCTTCGCCAGCGCCGCCTCGGCGGTCATGTCGTATCCGCTGATCACGCCCGCCTGCGCGAGTGCGGAGCCGGCGGCGTATTCGGCGAGATCGACGGTGCCCTCGAGGCATTGCGTGCAGTCGACGATCACGACGCCGCGCTGCGTTGCGTCGGCGAGGGCGGCGATGAAGTCCGCGTTTTGATCGGGACCGTTGCCGACGCCGTACGCTTCGAGCACGAGGCCCTGCAGCGGCGGACGGAGCACGTTGCGCACGAGCTCGGGCGAGATGCCGGGGAAGAGTCGCAGCGCGCTGACGACGGGCGAGTTCAATTCCTGCACCCCGAGTTTCCCGCCGCGCGATTTGCGGACGAGATCCCAATGGACTTCGATGTCGATTCCGACGTTGCCGAGGGGAGGGAAGTTGGGGGAGTCAAACGCGGCGAACCCGTCGGCGGAGACTTTCGTCGCGCGGCATCCGCGCAGGAGCTTTCCGCCGAAGTACAAACAGACTTCGGGGATCGCGTAGCTGGAGGCGAGCATCAGCGACGTGATGAGATTCTCGCGCGCGTCGTTGCGGATCTCGCACAGCGGAATCTGCGAGCCGGTGATGATGACGGGCTTGCGCAGTCCGCTGAGGAGGAACGGCAGCGCGGACGCGGTGTATGCCATCGTATCGGTGCCGTGCAGCACGACGAAGCCGTCGTAGCGATCGTAATTCGCCTCGACGTCGCGCGCGATCTTCACCCACTCCCGCGGCGTCATGTTCGAGGAGTCGAGCAGCGGCGTGTACTCGTGGATCGTGTACGCCGGCATCGAGTCGTGACGCAGCTCCGGCATCTCCGCCATCTGCGCCTGCAGCGATCCGGGCGCGGGCTGATAGACGTCGCGCGTCCGCTGCATGCCGATCGTGCCGCCGGTGTAGGCGATGTAGACGCGCTTGCGCATCGCGGGCGGATGATACGCGAGAGTGGTGGAGCGGCGGCCGCTCTCGGCCGCCGACCTCTCGCGAGAATCCGGCGGCCGAGGGCGGCCGCCGCTCCACTCACTTCGTCAACAACTTCGCCAGCGCGTCGAGCTTCTCGCTCCAGAACTGTTTCTTCCGATCGGCGTCCGCCTTCGACGGCAGCTTCACGTGCGCGACGGCGACGTAGCTCTTCGCTTCGCCTTTTGGAAAGAAGCCGATGTCGACGGACGTCTGGTCGTCCCACGTGATGTGCATCGCCTTCGGCTTCGTCGCGCTGCGCACCTTCAGCTTCACGTCGCCGAGCCAGCGCTTGCGCGTGCGCGCGTTTGCGAACGCGTCGAACAATTTGTCGACCGGCACCGCGATGGTCTTGCTCTTGGTCGTCTCCCACGAGCCGCCGCGGCGCTGGCCGATCGCGCGGAGTCCGCGGATGCGCTCGTAGCCGACAGTGACGGTTTGCGCCCACCAGTCGGGGACGCCGATCGAGTGCACGTGCTCGGCGACGTCGCGATGCGGTTTGTCTTTCGCGCCGAACGCGTCGAGCGTCCGCGTCCATTCGCTCCAATCGCGCCCTGTTTTTGCTTTGACCTTCTCGTCCGCCATACCGGCGAGCGCGGCGTAGTCGATTTTCTTGTTGAGGACCTGGCGGCGGGCGGCGGTGTACGACTCACCCGTTTTGTCCATGCGCGTGCGAACGACGCGCTTGAGATCTTTTTGAGCCGGCATCACGAGTCTCCTTCAATGCATGCCGCGTCAGCGAAGCTCCCCAGCAGCAACGCCGCACGGCGTTGAAGGTCCATGATCCCGACCCGGGAGTATGCCCCCCTTTGCCCCGGCCGGGGGTCTTCGCTGGGGGAAGACCGGCGGGGTGAGGCGTGAGTCGCGCCGCAGAAAAGCTACCATAAGGCGATGCCGAAGAAAACATTGGAGTCGCTCGAGCTCGAGCTGCGCAACCACGCGATGTCGTACCCCGAGGCGACCGAAGACTTCCCGTGGGGCCACCGCGCCATCAAGGTCAAGAAAAAAGCCTTCGTGTTCCTCGGCGGCGAATCGAGTCCCGGCGAATTGAGCATGTCGGTGAAGCTCCCGCAATCGCGTGACATGGCCGCCGATCTTCCATTCGCAGAGCCCACCGGCTACGGCCTCGGCAAAAGCGGCTGGGTGACGGCGCGCTTCAAGAAAGCCGCGGACGTGCCGATGGATCTACTGCGCGCGTGGATCGATGAAAGCTATCGCGCGATTGCGCCGAAGAAGTTGGTGAAGGGGCTGTAGGAACTTACAGGCGTCATTACGGCAAGTTGCCATTATCGATGGTAAGATTTCCGGCGGACAGGACACTCCTTAATGGAGACGTTATGCGACGCCTGACGTTCACGGTTCCTTTCCTTCTGTTCGCCGTCTCGGTTGCAGGACAGCAGCCGGCGAAGCAGCCGTGGGAGTGGACGCTCGACGAGCGGCTCGCTGTGCGGCTGGATCCGGCGAGTATCGCGAAACGCGAGCAGCGGCAGCAAGGAATGCGGCAACAAACAGCCGGCGAGCCACTGTCGAAGAAAGAGCGCCAGAGTCCACAAAAACACTCGATCGACGGCAGCGAGAACCCGGAACTTCTCTTACCGCACGAGCTCTTCGACGGATTGATCACCGGTTTTGTTCCCGACGACTTTCGACGGCGCCATCAGCGCGAGAATTTCCGGCGAGGAATTATCGCGACTGGCTTCGAGGAGGAGGAGTTCTGGTCAACGCTTCGTTCAGCCTCAGCGACGTATATCGACAACTATGCGTACCCCGTACCGGGCACGAAGCCACCGCCGATCCCCGGCGTTCGCTGGACGATGTGCCGGGAGGCGTTCCTCGCGCTGAACAGAGCACGCCAGGCGTTCGGTAAAGAAAAGTTCGACCGTTTTCTGTACGAGTTCGTCGCTCCGACGACGCAGGTCGGTTACGGGACGAATGCCGCGGACCCAGCGGCCGACTTGCGATTCGTTGAAGAAGGCTGCAACTGATGGATGGCAGGATCGCGCTGTTTCTTGTGGGGGGTTGCTTCTCGTCAGCCCTCTTCATGGAGAGACATTCCAGCTTGGGGCATCCATCGTCATCGAAGATCAAGAAGTAGCGTCGACAGCGAGGGGCGAATACACATCAAATCCCTTGTGCCTCGAGTGTCCGTGGCACGGTACTCATCGAATCAACGGAGCATCGGCGAGTGCCTCCTGGGCTTCCCAGGAGCCAACGGCATCTATCAGGGACGGGTGACCGATTGGGTGAGTGATGGTCACTGTTACAAAGGCTTTATCGAAGGGTGGGGCGCAGAAGGTGGTCATGGCGAATACGAGTCGGACCAAAAATGCGCACCCTGCTTCCTCTTCACGGAGACCTACGGAGAGGGATCGATCAGCGGCGCGCCGATCGGAAAGTCGACACACAACTGCGGTGCCGGCATTTCATTGACTGCGCAGCCCTCGAGCGGATGGCACTTCACGAATTGGGGCGGCAGCATCTCGTCGCAGTCTCCGTCGCTGGCGTTCACGCTCGATGCTTCCAAGAGCCTCACCGCTTTTTTCGACCAGCTTCCGCCGACTCCTCCTCCGCAGTACACCACCTGCGTCCAAAGCAATAACGAATGCCAGGATCCGCTCATCCTCGATCTGAACGGCGACGGCATCCACACGACTGGCGTGAACGAACCCGTGTGGTTCGACATGGATGGGGACGGCCTCCTCGAGCAAACGGCATGGACGAACGCGGCCACGGGCGAGGGGTTCCTTTATCTCGATCTCGATCACAAAGGCCGCGTCACGAACGGGGGTGAGCTGTTCGGCGTCGGGACGGTGATGCCCGATGGTTCGCGCGGACGTGATGGATTCGCGGCGTTGGCTGTGTATGACGGCAACGGCGACGGCGTTGTCGATGCGAACGATGACGTGTGGAATCGGTTGAGAATCTGGGTGGATGCGAATCACGACGGGATCTGTGATCCAGGCGAGACGGGTCCGATCCACAAGTACGGCGTTCGCGAGATTCAGATTGCGGCCGTCACGTCGAACGTCGTCGACGAAGCGGGGAATCTGCACAAGCTATCGTCGGTGTTTCACCGGAAGAATCGCGAGGACGCGATTCAGGCGATCGGCTTTCAGCGTGTGCGATGATCGCTCCTTGTGAGCGATCCGATTCAATCCAACCCCTTCAACCGCCACCTCGGGTTCCAATTGATCGAGCGTAGCGCCGAGCGCGTGACGATGTCGCTCGCGCCGCAGGAGTGGTTCCTTCAGGAAGGCGGCGTGATTCACGGCGGGATCATTACGAGCCTCGCCGACACCGCCGCCGTCTATTTGATCTTTCCCGACCTGCCGGCGGATCGATCGATGACGGGGATCGAGCTCAAGGTCAATTTTCTTCGCGCTGCACGGATCGCGAACGGCGAGCTGACCGCGACCGCGCACGCGGTGAAAGTCGGGCGGCAGATCGCGGTGTGCAGCGTGGACGTGCACCAGCGCGAGGAGTTGATCGCGACGGGACTGTTCACGTATTTCGTCGGGCTGCAGCGCGTGCCGGCGTAGTGCTCCATTCCCTGAGTTCGACGACTCCCCTCGTTGCCTGAGGTGCGGCCGGGACGCCGCTTTCCTCCGTGACGGAGACATTCTCAACGTCCGGCATGGGTAGGGCGATTCAATTCGATTGGATCGGTGCATGACACCGTTTGCAAGCACGGCACAGGAACGCAGAACGCAAAACGCAGAAGTAAGAAGCACACCCGAAGACGCCGTACGCGCGCACACGCCGGCGGGCTTCTCAATTCTGCGTTCTGCGTTCCCGTATCGGCGTAAAATGGGCCGCGACCTTTCGGCCGCGGCCCGGGACTCCTGGGTTGTGGCCGGAAGCGCATGCGGGGAGCCGGGGAGGTGATTGTCCAGATCAGACCCTCCTCCGGCCCCTCGGCTTACTTCTTCTCCACGGTTGTCGGCTCCGGCTCCGGCGTCGCCGTGGCCTTCTTGCGGCGCGAACGCGTGAATGTCCGCTTCATGTCGGCCACATGCGGGCGTACCGGCTCGCCGACGTCGAGCGTCACATAGCCCTTCGCCATCCGGTACAGGCCGCGCGCGGACTTCACCGCCTTCAGCTTGCGGCGCAGAATGGCCAGGTCGATGTGGCGGGCGAGGGCCCGCGCCTCATCGCGCACGCCGCCGTATGCCAGCTCAAAGGCGATCGCGTCGCGCAGCTCCACGCTGGTGGTGACGGACGCGCCGACGCCCGGGGCGGCTTCGGCGAAAACCGCCGTCTTCTCCAGCGCGGCCGGAGTGGTCTGCCGGGCGAGGCGAATCTCGGCCGGTGTCAGCGGCCTCGGATCTGCCTCGTCGGGAAACTCGGCGGCCATGGCGCGAAGTCGTGCCATCCGCGCCTGGGCATCGGGGGTAAAACCGTTGGGGATCGGCTCAGGCGTCGGAGTGACGCCGTTGCCCGTTTCGGTTACGGTAGTCATGGGATTCCTCTCGATCTTTCTTGTTTGTTGGTTGATGTTCGTTGGCTTCGTCACGTCAAGCGGACTTGGAGATCGCCGTAATTAATTCGGAGTCATATACTTACCTGCCTTTCTCTCGACATTCCTCTGAGCACGATGTTGCGAGAGCCCCAATGTGCGCCGGACTGTCATGGCAGTCAATGGACGAGTTTCCAAAGAAATAGTACGCCCATTATTTCTTTCTGTTACCAAACGGTGAACTCTGCTAAACGCTCGGTCTGTAAGACCAGGAAGGCTCCAAATGAGAGGAAGAAGATCGCCTGGCGAACGAAGGCACCACGCTTGCATACGAGGCAAATTCGCTGACCAACGAAGCAAACTCACTGCGAAGTGAAGCAAACTCACTGAAGATCTAAGCGAGCTCGCTGAGATCTGTCAGCAAACTCGTTGACCAACGAAGCAAGCTCGCTTCGATCGGAAGCAAACTCGTTGAAGATCCAAGCAAGCTCGCTCAGATCTGTCAGCGAGCTCGTTGACGAACGAAGCAAGCTCGCTTCGACCGGAAGCAAACTCACTTCAGGACGAAGCAGATTTGCTTCGCTTGTCAGAGAGTTTGTTTGGCGTGGAAGCGGGCTCGCTTCGCTTGCCAACGAGTTTGCGCCGGCGGGAAGCGGGCGCGCTTCGCCAGCCAGCCTTCGTGAATCCATGGTCTCAATGGTCGCCAGGCAACGACGTTGCGTCGCGAGGCAATGGTCATTGCACGCGAGGCAAGGTTGAATGCACTTTAACGTGACGAATCCTCGCTTGCCGCCAATGGCTTTCAGTCGCAGGATCATGAAACACGAACGCCGCCTTGCGGCGGCGTTCGTGGATCAGCTGTTGCGTGACTGTTGTGGCTGGGGCTGCGGTTGGACCGGCGGCGCGGCTTCGGTCGATGGTCCCGAGCCGGGCGCGATGGTCATCTGTTCGCCGGGGCTCTGGTCGGGGTAATACTCTTTGAGCTTCGCGTAGTCGGTGCCGGTTTCCTCGACGAGGATCGCGTTCACTTCGGCGCCGTCGAGCGTCTCTCGCTCGAGGAGCTTGCGCGCGATGCGGTCGAGCGCGGTCTTGTTGGCGTTGATGATCTCGTGCGCGGTCTTGTAGGCCTTGTCGAGAATGCGGCGCACTTCTCGATCGATCTCGACCGCCGTAGCCTCGGAGTAATCCTGGTGCTGCGCGAACTCGCGTCCGAGGAAAATCGCTTCTTCTTTCTTGCCGAACGTGGCCGGGCCGAGGTCGGACATGCCCCACTCGCAGACCATCTTGCGCGCCATGTTCGTGGCGCGCTCGATGTCATTGCCGGCGCCGGTCGTGATCTCGTTGATGAAGATCTCTTCGGCGATGCGGCCGCCCATCATCACGGCGAGGAGCGCTTCGAGATAGCGCTTCGAGTACGAGTACTTGTCCTCGATGGGAAGCTGCTGCGTGACGCCGAGGGCGCGGCCGCGCGGGATGATCGTGACTTTGTGCAGCGGATCGGCGGCGGGCAGCATCGCCGCGACGATCGTGTGTCCCGACTCGTGATAGGCGGTGTTCCGTTTCTCGCGGTCGGACATCATCATCGACTTCCGCTCGACGCCCATCAGGACTTTGTCCTTGGCGTACTCGAAGTCGACCATTTGCACTTTCTTCTTGTCGTAACGCGCGGCGGCCAGCGCGGACTCGTTCACGAGGTTCGCGATGTCGGCGCCGGAGAATCCCGGTGTGCCGCGCGCGACGACCGCGAGATCGACGTCTTCCGCGAGCGGGATGTTGCGCGTGTGCACGCGCAGGATTCCCTCGCGACCTTTGAGATCGGGAAGATCGACGACTACGCGGCGATCGAAACGGCCCGGACGGAGCAGCGCGGGATCGAGAACGTCGGGACGGTTCGTGCCGGCGATGAGGATGACGCCGTCATTCGACTCGAAGCCATCCATCTCGACGAGGAGCTGGTTGAGCGTCTGCTCGCGCTCGTCGTGTCCGCCGCCGAGGCCGGCGCCGCGATGGCGGCCGACCGCGTCGATCTCATCGATGAAGATGATGCAGGGCGCGTTCTTCTTGCCCTGCTCGAACAGGTCGCGCACGCGCGACGCGCCGACGCCGACGAACATCTCGACGAAGTCGGAGCCGGAGATGGAGAAGAACGGCACGTTCGCTTCGCCGGCGATCGCGCGCGCGAGGAGCGTCTTGCCGGTGCCCGGAGGACCCATCAAGAGCACGCCCTTCGGGATCTTGCCGCCGAGCTTCGTGAACTTCTGCGGCTCTTTGAGGAACTCGATGATCTCGTGCAGCTCGACTTTCGCTTCGTCGACGCCGGCGACGTCCTTGAACGTCACCTTCTTCGCGCTGCCGGAGAGCAGTTTCGCTTTCGATTTGCCGAAAGAAAGCGCCTTGTTGCCCCCGGCCTGCATCTGGCGCATGAAGAAAATCCAGAGGCCGATGAGGAAGAGGAACGGCGCCCAGGTGATGAGCGCGGTGACGAACGGCGCGTCGTGCTGCGGCTCGAACTCGACGGTGATGCCTTTGTCTTCGAGGCGCTTGAACAGCTCGTCGGGCCATGTGGCAGGGCCGGTGGTGTGGAATTCGTGCTTGCCGCCCGGTGCGGTGGCTTTGGTCTCGCCGCGGATCTCGTCGCCGCGGATGGTGACTTTCTCGACCTGCCCCTGATTGACGCGGTCAGTGAACGCGCTGAATGGAATCGCCTCACTCCCGCTCTTGGCCGTGTTGAAGAGACTCCAGAGGAGAAACACCAGCACGATGATCACGACCCACAGGAGTGCGGTTTTGACTGTGGAATTCAACGATTTGCCTCCAAACGAGTCTCCGGAACGCGAATGCTCCCGGCGTGCCAGTGACTTCCGGTTGCGCTAACGATGTCGCCGCAAGTGATATTGCAGCGCCTGACTTGTGGAGCGGCGGCCGCCTCGGCCGCCGGCCCTCGCGAGAATCCGGCGGCCGAAGCGGCCGCCGCTCCACTAAACAATACGTCCAATGTAGGGAAGGTTTCCGTGTCGCCGCTCATGTTCAAGACCGAAGCCGACCCACGTGCCGTCGTCACCGATGGTGAAGGCGCTGAAATCGGCGGGAAAGTCGACGGTGCGCGCGTCGGGGCGGTCGAGCAGCGCGACGAGACGCAGGACTTTCGGATCGTGTGCGCGCAGCTGCGTGAGCAGGTAGTTCTCGATGACGCCGGACGAGACGACGTCCTTGAGGACGTAGACGCGCCGGTCGCGGATGTCGGTGTAGCTGAGGAAGTCGATCTCCAGCGCGTCGGCGGTCTGCTGATCGGCGACGTCGCGCACGACGTCGATCACGCCGTAGCTGACGTCGCCTTCGATCGAGCGCATCAGGTCCGCGAGAAAACAGGACGTGCCTTTGAGGATGGCGAGGAGGAAGACTTCCGCGGAACCCGCATCGGCGCGGATGTCACGCCCCAGCTCGCCGATCCGCCGCGCGATGTCTTCCGCGCTGAAGACCGGAGTGATCTCTTTCACGAGTACGAGCCCTCCAGCCACACTTCATAACGGTCGCCGGGCGCGTCGCTGACTTTGAACCGCTCCGAGACCTCGACGCCGGCGACCCAGACGATCTCGTCGTTCCACACGAGGAGAGGGATGCGGTCGCGCAACTCCGCGGCGATTTTACGATCAATCAGGAAATCCTTCAGCTTTTTGGGAGCGGGGGAGCCGAGGGGGTGGAAGCGGTCGCCGCGGCGGCGGTTGCGGATGGTGAAGGAAGGCGACGCACCGCGTTGCAGCTGAACGAGCTGTGTCAGCCCGAGCGTGAGCGAGGGAGCTGGGGCTCGGGTGGTGGTGCGAGGCTCATGCAACGCGCCGCGTTGCAGTTGAACGAGCTGTGTCATCCCGAGCGTGAGCGAGGGAGCTGGGGCTCGGGTGGCGGTGCGAGGCTCATGCAACGCGCCCCGCCCACCCAGGTCCCTCGCTACGCTCGGGATGACATGCATCGTGATGCCGAGTTGCGGGATGTCTATCGGTGAATCCAGCGCGACACTCACTTCAAACTCCGGCATCGCGGAGGGCACGCGGCGCAGCACGAGCGCCTCGTTGCGGCGGATCAGCTCGAGGTCTTTCGTCACGCTGACGCGTTTGATGGCATCGACTTCATTTGCAAGGCGTGCGAGATCGTTTGCCGAAACGTCGCGCGCCGAAGCATCGAGGCGATGGATGTGGCGATGGAGGAGCGCCTGGCGCAGCCAGGGATCGTCGGGCCAGTGGCGAAAGCGCGTCTCGTTTTCCTCGACGTCGACGCCGTGAGATTCCGCGTCGTCGACCGCGCGCTCGAGGATCGGCCACTGCTGCCGCGCCTGCGCGGCGATCGCGGCGAGGTTGTCGACCGCGCCGAGCTCCCGCACGAGAACGCGTATGCGATTGCGCAGGAAGCGCGGATCGTCGTTCGAGCGATCGTGGCGCGGCGTGACGTTGCGCGCGCGCAGAAACGTCTCGATCTCCTCGCGCGTGACGTCGAGTAGCGGCCGCACCACGCCGTCGCCGCGCACCGCGTGAATCCCGCGCAGCCCGCCGATGCCGCTGCCGGTCAGGAGTCGCATGAGCACCGTCTCGGCCTGATCGTTTTTCTGATGGGCGGTGGCGATGAAGGCAATGGTGGAGTGGTGCGCGCCTCCGGCGCGCCTTTCGGAAAGCGCGCCGGAGGCGCGCACCACTCGATCTCGAATCTCGAAGAGCTTCGCGTAGCGAACCTCGCGCGCTGCCGCTTCGATTCCGCGATGCTTTACGCGCTCCTCGTCGAGGGTGCCGTCCGCGACACGCAGCTCGACTTCGACCGATGCGCACAGCTCGCGCACGAACTGTTCGTCGTCATCCGACTCTGCTCCACGTAGATGATGATTCACGTGCGCGGCGATGATCGTGAATCCGTCATCGCGCAGTTCCGCGAGCGCCAGCAGCAGCGCCGTCGAGTCCGCGCCTCCCGACACCGCCGCCAACACTGCACAAGGTTCGATGCAGTGCTTTTCGAAGAAGCGGCGGACGGAATCGGGGAGCATGTTCTACACCGGATGGTACGCGAGTCGGCGTGTTACGCTAGGACATATGAATGGAAAAGTGCAATCAGGCGGAAGCGACAACAACATCCAATCCCTCGGCCGCGTCAGCGTGGAGTTGAGACAGGCGGCCAACGGCGTGACGATCGTCGGTCCGATCCTGCTCACGGACACCGACGGTTCGTTCGCCTTCGACGAGCCGGCGCCGTCGTCCGGCGTCTACTTCGTCGTGGCGAAAGAGGGGACGCCGACTCCGATGATGGCGCTCCTCGGTCCCGAGCTGCCGGACACCATCGTCATCAACGAGCTGACGACGGTTGCCGCCGTCTACTGCCTCGCGCAATTCTTCACGAAGTCGGCCGTTCAGGGCCCGTCGTTCGGCGTGCGCGTCGCGGCGGCAATGAGCACGAACATCGTCGACGTCACGACGGGAGCGTTTTCGAACATCCTCATCAACTCGCCGAACGCCGGCCAGACGAACGGGCTTGGTTTGACCGCGTCCCTGGCAAACCTCCTCGCCTGGTGCGTTCGCGATCCGGAAAACTGTGAAGTGCTGTTCGACCTGACGACGCTGCCGAACGGCGATCGGCCGAGGAACATGTTCGAGGCGCTGTACAACATCGCGCGCTATCCGGCGAACAACGTCGCCGCGCTGTATCAGCAATCGCTGCAGGTGTCGCAGGTCTACAGCCCCACGCTCACGTCGCAGCCCGACGCTTGGACGCTCGCCGTCAAGGTGAACGACTCCGGCGACAACGACCACATGTTCGGCGGCCCGGGCAATCTCGCGTTCGACAGCAAGGGCCGCGTGTGGATCACGAACAACGTGAATCAGGGGAGCGGAGACTCCTCGCAGTATTGCATCGTCCTCGGCATGGACGCTCGTCCGGCAATGGAGAACGGCGTCAGGATTTCTCCGTTCACCGGCGGCGGTCTTCTCGGCACTGGTTACGGAGTCGCGCTCGACAGTCAGGAGAACGTCTGGTTCGGCAACTTCGGATGGGGAAAGGTTGATCCGAGGCCGATGGGAAGCGCTTCGCAGTTCACGTCCGGAGCGGTTGCGATCTCGCCGGACGGGACTTCCTCGACGGAGACAGGCGGATATCAGAAGGGGATTTATCGCGTGCAGGGGACGGTCGTCGACAGCCAGGACAACGTCTGGCTCGCCGGCTGGAAGAGCCACACCGTCGCGGTCTACACGAACGTCACGTCCGGCACGAGCGGCATTGACAATCCCATTGTCTACGACCCGAAAGACCTGAACTTCATGCCGTTCGGCCTCGCCATCGCATCGGAGAACAAAGCCTGGGTCGTCGACGCGAACAAGGACCAAAGCTATCTGCTGCTGCTCCAGCTCGACACCAGCACGCGGGATTTCACCGTGCTGACGAAGCAGCCGTGCGGCAAGACGGCGAAGGGAATCGCGCTCGACTCGAAGGGCAACGTGTGGGTCGCGTCCGGCGGCGACGGCTACGTCTACGCGTTTCAGTCCGACGGCACTCCGATCGGTCAATACGACCAGGGACAGATTAGTGGTCCGTGGGGTGTATTCGCCGACGGCAACGACAACGTCTGGGTCGCGAACTTCGGTCTCTTGAAATTCGGCGACGAATTCACGGGCCGAGTCACACACCTCGCGGGAGCCAACGAGAACATGCGCCCGAAAGGAACGAACACAGGCGACGTACTGTCGCCGCCGAACACCGGCTACACGGTGCCGAACCAGGGAGACCCAATTCTGCTCGCCGACCTCACACCGCTCTACGGCGATCAAGGCCCGACCATCTACATTCCGTTCATGCGCGTGACCGCGGTCAACGTCGACGCAGCGGGCAACGTCTGGTGCTGCAACAACTGGAAACCGATCTTCACGCTCGACGCCGTCGGCGACCCATTGGAAGGCGAAGCCGCAAATCCCGGCGGCGACGGAATGGTGATCTTCGTCGGGTTGGCGAAACCGCGGGCAACGTGACCGCTAGCCGTGCGGAGCTCAGTGCGGTTTACATCAAAGCCTGTTCATCAACGCGACCAGCTTCGCGATCAGGGCGGAATCGCGGCCCGGTCCTGCGGCATGTGGAACCTGTTCTCTTTCGGCGTCGCCCGCGGCCGCGACAAACACCGCGATCTACTCCAGAGAGGGGGTAGCGGCTCGAGTTGGTCATGACGAAGTGTCCTCCTGCCGGTCCGCCCCCTCGATCTCATTTTCTTCGGACGGACGCGCAGTCCGATTTTTCAATCGAAAGTCGAGAAGAGTCGAGTCGGAACCGATCAGGTCTTCGACCGCGCGCGCATCGACGCCGACTTTGGTCAGCTCCGCGCGCAGAGCATCAAGATGCTTGTAGAAGAGGCGGTAGAGCACCTGCTGGTCACGATGCAACGAACGCGAAATCTGGGCAACCGTCATGTCGCAGTCGTAGCGCAGCCGGAAAATCAGCTGTTCGTCACCGGGCAGGCTGTCGATGAAGGCACAGACCACGGCCGAGATCCGTGCAGCCATATCCGTGCGCACGACGCGGTCGGCGTCGCCGGTGCTTTCGAGCGATTCAGCTTCTTCGATCGGCACGAACTTCTGCCTGACCTTCGCCGGCAACAATCGCGCGATGCGCTCGATCTCGTCGATGGTGACTTCGGGATGCTTCTCCCGGAGGAGCGTCAGCGTCTCCTGAAGCGTCCGGCCATCGCGGACCAGTGCGCGCTCGACATCGATACCGAGGCGGCCCAGTCGCTGTGCTTCGGCGGAGTCGTGCCACTTGCCGCGTTGATGCCGGCGATAGTTGATGAGCATGCGCCGGATGACCGCGGCGATGTAGGTGCTGAATAAAGCGCGACCCTGATATGCGCGGAGGAGTGCGTAATCGTTTTTCACGAGCCGTAGCCGCACCTCTGCAGTGAATTCCTCGATCTCGTCGGCGTCCATTCCTTGGCGGCGGCTAATCATGTGGGTGAGGCGTTCAATGAACGGCAACTCGCGCACGAGGAGATCGCTGAATTCCAACAACGCCAGCGGGCCCGAGTACGCAGGAACCGTTCCCAGCGAGCCCGAGTGAGCGGGAAGCGTTCCCGGCTTACGCGCGTCGCGTCTCGATGGTGGACGGCTGGCCAATTGACGATGGTGCGGGAGCGCTGGAATGGCATCCTGAACGATTGACGCAGTCCATGATGCGACGATGCGGCGAAGATCACCCGCAGTCTGATGCTCGGCGATTGTCGAGTCCAACGGAATCTCGATCGGATGCGATTGGCGCACTGCATCCGCAAACTTCAGACACAGTCCAGAATGCACAGCAAAGGCGAATATCTCGGCTACATCGAGCCCCGAAAGGATCTCACTTGGGAGGGCATTCCACGCGTCGTGGACACGTGCGATCGCCGGTTGATCGTGCTCTAACCGATCGAAGAACTCTCGCGCGACACCGCTCGAGACGGCACGAGCTCGTCGGATGGATGCTGTTGACGGCAGTGGCTTGGATGAGAAAACTCTTCGGAGAAACTCGATCGCCATGGGTGTGCGGGTGACGATCTGGTCGAGATCATCGGCTGCCAACTCGCGTGTTTCGTGCCGGGTTTCTGGGTCGAGGCAAATCAGTGCGAGGGACAAGGCATGTTCCTGATCGACGGCTGCAGTAAGCGCAGCGCGGACATCCTCGTGGGACTGCACGTCCAAGAATTGCAGGTCCTGACAAACACCGAAGACGTAGGACCATTCGTGTGGCCCCGACGCCCATAGATCTTCCGGACGATCGGCGTCGATACGATGCCACGTATCGCCATCGACAATCAGCGCCGCTGCGGCTCGTCCGGAGAGGATGGCTTTCATGTGCTTTCGTTGAGAAGGAGGTCGTGGCGCCGGAGGCGATCTCGCAAGTCAGCGAGAATTCCTCGATGGCCTACGGCGGTCGGTGCATTTTGGTCGATCGCTATACCCTTCAGCGTCCGCAAAGACATCGGTCCACAGATGTGGACTTCGACGTATTCATCATCCGCCGTCGTAGCTCCGCGTTCCATGAGAATCGCCGCGAACTCCGCTTCAGTTGCGTCTGGCGCAAGCCTGGCGGCAAGTTTAGCCGTGCATAGCTTGCTCCTGTCCAGCCATGTACTGCGGAAGCCTTGCGATAGATCGACGGAGCCGTCCTTGAACGGGATAGCGCCTCGTTTGACGAAGAATCGGCAACTGTTTGTCTCGAACGTCGATGAGCGGTGCTCGATCATGGACGTATCGCAGACCAGCGTGCATGGGCCGTAGGACGTCAACCCCTCGAACGTGATCGCCAGCGCGGCAAATCGGATGTGCCTCTTAACCGGATCCGTGAATAGCACACCATCGACGAGTTCGCGGATGGCGTCCCAATCGGCACCAGTCGGTGGTTTTGCGCGGGGAAAACGCGTATCGGAAGTGGCGTAGTAGGTAGCCTTCAGCTCGGTTTCGCCGAACACCAGGCGATGCGCTTCATTCGCTTTTACACAAATAACCGCATAAGAGCTATCGATGGCTTTTTCGAAACGCTGAGTCGCGGACCCTGTACCCGCGGAGTGGGCTCTTTCGAGTGCATCCTCGTAGCGCTTGTTCAATGCCTCGGCTTCGAGGCTCGCCTGAATGACATTCGGATACCGGCCGGGCGAGCCGCAGTGAGGGCACTGCATCGCCGAGATCGCAATCTCGATGGTGCAACGTTCACACGTGGTGGACACTGCTTCTCCCATGTCCCTTTGAGATATGACTAGCTTCGACAAAGCTTACCTGAGCCTTCGAGCGGAACGAGTGTCAATCTGAAGGTTGTTTGTTGGCGATGACCGGGATCGAACTCATGCGATACGACGATGGCTGCGCCGCGCGTTTCGCTCGCGCCGATGCAACTGACGCTGGCGCGCAGCTGATCGCCGCGCCAAGCCTCCTACCCGCCGTCGATGAGCTGCGCGTGGCGTCAGCTCCATCGCGGCGAGCAACCGCCGGCGGCGAAGCCGTCCGCGAGTTGCGCTAGATGAGACGAGTCGAGAAAGCGCGCAAAAGACGAGAAACGCGCAGGTTGCGGGAGGGTGGTGGCGGTGACTGGAGTCGAACCAGTGACCTAGCGCTTATGAGACGCCCGCTCTGACCATCTGAGCTACACCGCCGGCTGCGGGGCCGAGAGATTACACTAAACATCGCATCGGCCGGGATATTTCGGAATGGCAGAGAGTTACGAGCGGAATTGCGTGCGCTGCGGGGAGTCGGAAGAACACCTGCTTCTCGAGCCTTGTTCAGTGTGCGGACGCTTTTTCTGCGCGGACTGTGCGCACCGCGCGGGGTTCGGACGGAAGTTTTGTTCGCCGGAGTGCGGACACGCGTACTATTTCAGCGGAGACCCCGATGACGACGAAGATCTCGAGTTCGACGATCACTGACACCGCGGCTGCCCCTCTCACGCGCCGGCCGCGAAGGCTGCGGCGCAGCGAGAGCATCCGCACAATGGTGCGCGAGACGGTCGTGCGGCCGGAAGACCTCATCTATCCGCTCTTCGTCGTGCCGCCTTCGCGCGCGCGCGTCGAGATCGGATCGATGCCTGGCGTGTTTCAGCTGCGCGTGCGCGAGGCGGTCGAGACCGCGCAACGCGCGTTCGAAGCGGGTGTGCGGGCGGTGTTGCTGTTCGGACTTCCGGAGACGAAAGACGGCATCGGCTCGTCGTCGTGGGATCCCACTGGTCCCGTGCAGTCGGCGATCGAGGGGATCAAGCGGCACGTTCCGGCGATGACGGTGATCGCGGATGTCTGTCTCTGCGAGTACACCGATCACGGGCACTGCGGCGTGATCGTCGATCACGACGGCGTGAAAGACGTCGACAACGATCAGACGCTGCCGCTGCTGATGAAACAGGCCGTGTCGTTCGCGGCCGCGGGTGCGGATTTCGTGGCACCGTCGGACATGATGGACGGGCGCATCGGCGCGATCCGCCGCGCGCTCGACGGGCGCGGCATGACCGACGTCGGGATCATGGCCTACTCCGCGAAATTCGCGTCGGGGTTTTACGGTCCGTTCCGCGAAGCCGCGGAGTCCGCGCCGCAGTTCGGCGACCGGCGCACGTATCAGATGGATCCGGCGAACGGGCGCGAGGCGCTACACGAGATCGACATCGACGTCGAAGAAGGCGCGGACATCGTCATGGTCAAGCCGGCGCTCGCGTATCTCGACATCATCCGGCAGGCGCGCGATTCATTTCCGCTGCCGATCGCCGCGTACAACGTGAGCGGCGAGTACTCGATGGTGAAGGCGGCGGCGGAGCGCGGATGGATCGACGGACCGCGCGTGATGAACGAAATCCTGACGTCGATCAAGCGCGCGGGCGCGGATCTGATCATCACGTATCACGCGTTGGAGTTCGCTGAGGCTTTCCGCTAGCCACACCACGCCGACGTCACCGCGTCCGGATGATCGAGCAGATAGCCATCCTCCTCGGCGTCATACGCGATCACTGCGCCGTCGAGTCGTGATGCGGCCATCGTGTCGAGTGCGACGCGGACTCCGTCGAATTGGATCACTTCATCGCCGTCGGCTGGATCCGATGCATAGCTGAGGCGATAGCCGGAGCCGCCGCAGCCGGTCGTGAATGCGATCCGGAGGTAGCGGCCATCGAGGTCGTTGTCGAGGTGCGAGGCGGCTTCGGGAGAGAGCGAGATGTTCATGCAGGAGGCGCGCCGTGGACGATGCGCCACTCGGCGTCTTCGCGCTTCCACCAGTCGGAGTCGGCCTTGATGAGGTCGAGCTCGCGCTCCAGCTCGACGGTGTGCGCGCGTTTCACGGTTTCGAGATAGATGAGGAGATTGCGATCAGCTGCGTTCGCGGTCGTGATGATCTCGCGCAGCTTGCGTTGCATCGTCCGCTCGCGCGCGATCATGAACTCCGCGGCCTCGCGGTACGACAGCTCCCCTTCGAGGATGTTGTCGAAGATCATGTCGGCGGCGAGCGTGACGCGCACGCGTCCGCGTCCGGCGGCGGCGATCTTCATCTCCACGAGGTCGCGGTTCTCGCGCTCGTCGACGGCGAACTGTTTGAACACGTGCGCCGTCATCGGGTTCGGCAGATTCTCGGCCAGCTTCTCGAACGTTTTGTAGGCCTCGACCGTGTACTGGAAGAGCAGCGCGAGCTGCTGATCGGCGAGGGCGGTGGTGGTGGCTTCTGCGACAGTCATTTCAATCAACCTCTATTCAATCTTCGCGACCTTCACGAGCACGTCGCCGTTCAGTCTGGCCTGGCAGCTCAGCCGGTGCGGCGATTCGATCTCCTTGTAGGTCTCATCGGGCGTGGGCGGCGTGAGGTGGTCCATGCCGCTCACGACTTCCACTCTGCAAGTCCCGCACGCGCCGTCGCCGCCGCAGACGTGGCTGATGACCACGCCGAGCTCCAGCGCCGCCGACAACAGCGTTCTGCCCGCGGGAAATTCGCCGGTCTTCACCTGGTCTTCGAACGTCACGCGGGGCATGGACGGAGGCGATTCTAATGGATGGCGGATGGCAGATGGCGGATGGCAGAAGAGTTATTTCCACGCTATCCGCCATCTGCCATCCGCCATCTACCATCTGCCATCTATTTCGCCACTGCCCGGTGAGCCATGTACGAGCTGCGCACGAGCGGAGCGCTTTCGACGTGGTGAAAGCCGAGTGCGCGCGCGGCATCGCCTAACGCGGTGAATTCGTCGGGTGTGTAGTAGCGGCGGACGGGATGGTGGCGCTCGGTCGGCGCGAGGTACTGCCCCATCGTGAAGATATCGACGCCGGCTTCGCGCAGGTCGCGCGCGACGTCGAGCACTTCGTTTTCCGTTTCGCCGAGGCCGAGCATGAGGCTCGACTTTGTCAGCATGCCGTCATTGCGCTCTTCGTGGGCCCAGCGCAGCAATTCGATGGAGCGGTCGTATTTCGCGACGGGACGCACGGCCGAATAGAGACGCGGAACCGTTTCGACGTTGTGCGCGAGCACTTCGGGACGTGATGCGATGACGACGCGCAACGCGTCACGATTTCCTTCGAGGTCGGAGATCAATACTTCGACAGCCGCGCCGCTGCGATCGCGAACCGCGTGCACCGTCTCGGCCACGTGCGCGGCGCCGCCATCCGGCATGTCGTCGCGATTGACCATCGTGATGACGGCGTGACGCACTCCCATTTTCTCGACGGCTTCCGCGACGCGGCGTGGTTCGTCCGCGTCAGCGACGAGCGGCGTACCGCGTCCGACCGCGCAGAACGTGCAGCGGCGCGTGCAGATCTCGCCGAGGACCATGAACGTGGCGGTGCCGGCGCCCCAGCACTCGAAAATGTTCGGGCAGCGCGCTTCCTGGCAAACGGTGTTGAGTGCGAAGTCGTTGATGAGCCGCGAGAGCGGCAGCGACGCGAGATCGCCCGGCACGCGGACTTTCAACCACTCGGGACGGATGCCTGCGCGTTTGTTGACGGGAGTCATGACGATGAAGAGCGGGCAGCGAGCAGCGGGTAGCGAGTAGGGGAGATTCTTTCCTGCTCGCTTCCCGCTGCCCGCCGCCCGCCGAATTGTTGCAATCGCTCGAGTGCTTCGCGATCGTCGGTCCAGCGAATCCTTTCATACGCGCCGGCGAACGTAAACCATCCGTACTCGTCGTGCTCGAGCGCGTCGAGTCGAATCGGCGCGCGTGAGTCGAGCCCCGCCGCGTACGTTACTTCGCTGGCGATGATCGGCGCGGGATGTTGCGAGCGGAGAAACTGCGACTCGATCATAAACGACTGCGTGAGATCGAGCGACTCCGGCTCGCGGGTCTGTCCCGTTTCTTCGCGCAGCTCGCGTCGCGCGCTCTCGATCGGCGACTCGCCGTCTTCGATGGTGCCGGTGACGGGCTGCCAGTTGTTGCCGCGCTCGGGACGGCGATGCAGCAGCAGCACGCGATCGCCGTCGTACGGCAGCACTTTGATGAGGCGGATCGTTTCGCTGCGCGGGACTAGGTCGCGCTCGAAGATCCGCGCGAATTTTGCGGAGAGAATCGCTCGCACTTCGCCGGCCGGCACGTCGCGTCCGACTTCGCGCTCGATCGACGTCACGCCCATCCCTTGAATGCCGCACGGCGTGATGAGGCGAAAGTGATCGAGGTTGGTGCTGACGTTGAGCGCCCAGCCGTGCGACGTCACCCAGCGCGCGATGCGCACGCCGATCGCGGCGATCTTGTTGGAGCCGACCCAGATGCCGCGTTTTCCATCGATGCGGTTCGCGCTGATGCCGTACTCGGCGACGGTCTGAATCAGCACTTCCTCGAGGCGCGTGACGTACTTGCGGATGTCGCGATGCCCTTCGCCGAGGTGGACGATCGGGTAGCCGACGACCTGTCCGGGACCGTGATAGGTGATGTCGCCGCCGCGCGTCGTCTCGTAGTAGCGGACGCCGTTCGACTGCAGCGCCTCCCCGGATGCGAGGAGATTGCCCGGATCGCCGCCGCGTCCGAGGGTGATCACGGGAGGGTGTTCGAGGAGAAGAAGCTGATCGTCGATCTCGTCGCGCTGCCGCATCTCGACGAGCTTCTCCTGCAGCCGCATCCCGTTTTCATAAGTGACGCGATGAAGTTGGTGGAGGGAGCAGGTGCGCATCCGAGAGATTTACAACGCGGGGAGCGCGAGTTGTCATCCCGGGGGACCGGATTGAGGATTGAGGATTGAGGATTGAGGAAAGAGCCGGTACCGGATTGAGGATTGAGGATTGAGGAAAGAACCGGTACCGGATTGAGGATTGAGGATTGAGGAAAGAGCCGGCACCGGATTAAGGATTGAGAATTGAGGATTGAGAATTGAGGATTGAGAAACGGAGGTCGCCCCTTGCCGGTTCTTTCCTCAATCCTCAATCCTCAATCCTCAATCCCGTCCTCCTCCGGCCATCGACTCCAGTCGCACGGCCTGACCCTCGAGATTCTCGCGCGCTTTCTCCGGCATCTTCGGCGCGAGCTCGCGCAGGATCTTCGCCGCCTCGACCAGCTTGCCCGCCCTCGCCAGCGCATCCGCCCTCGGAATATCCGCGTCGAGTAAGCGCTGCCGCGCTTCGTTCGCGCGCGGTGTCGCGGCGAGGCGCGCGAAGAGCTGATCGGCGCGCGTGCGATCGCCGTCTTCGAGATAGATCGAGAACAGCGGCAGCGAGAACTCGAGCTGTTCGGGGGCGATCTCGTAGGTCTTCTCGAGGTATGAGCGCGCGGTCGTCGCATCGTTGGCAGCGAGGTAGGTGAGTCCGATGACGCCGGTGGCACGCGTTTCGAGCGTGCGGTCGTGATCGATCGCGGTCTGCGCTTCGACACGCGCGTCGACTTCGCGATCCCGAACGGCGAGCAGCAATTCCGCGTACGCGAGATGGATCGCTCCGCTCGTCGCTCCCGCTTCGAGCGCCGCGCGGAAATGCCGCTCCGCTTCCGCTTCGCGTCCCTGCACGCGCGAGAGCAGCTCGCCGAGCTCGTACAACAAGTCGGCGCGCGGAACCGGCTTCAGTGTGACTTCGAGCGGCGTGCCGTTGTGCATCAAGAGCGACGCCGCGGGCGAGCCGACGCGTCGAATCGCGATTTCGAGATCGCGCGGCGACATGTTGTAGCGCGCACGCAGCGCGTCGGTCGTGTCGATGCCGTGGTCGATGTCGCGCAGCATGGCGAAGAACGAGATCGCATCGCGCCGCATCAGCGTCGCGACAGCGGCCCAGCTCTGCGCGTAGTAGTCGAACGTCCACGCCGTCGAGTCGCTCGCGCCGATCGCGAACATCTGCTTCAGCGGAATGTGCAGGCGTCCGCGCAGGCGCGTGATGTGCTCGCGGATCGACATTCCGGCATTGCTGTAGTACTCGGCGAGTCCTTCTTCGACCCACAGCGGCAGCGCCTTCTCGCGGAAAAGAAGGTCGTGCACGACCTCGTGGCGCGGCGTGAGACTGCCGCCGCCGCGCGCGGTCGTGTCGATGAGGACGGTTGTGCCTTTCGGATGGCGCAGCGTGATGCCGCTCGCGTCGACGCGTCCGCCGCGGATCGTGTCGAAGTACGGCTGTACATTGCGCCGCTGCGCGAACAGAAACACGCGCGTGCGCTCGGCGGGCGCGTGGAAGTAATCGCTGGTGTTGGTGAGCAGCGTCGTGAGCTTCTCGAGATCGTGTGCGAGCGAGCGCGTGCCGTGCTCGCCGACCGCGCTGATGATCACGAAGTGCGGCGTGTCCGCGCGCAGCCATTCGATGTTCACCGGCGGGAAGGGAATCGGCCCGATGTGCATCGGGATGACGGGACGCCGCTCTTCGACGCCGGGATCGAGGAAGCCCGGAACGCGAAAGCCGCCGCCCGGCGGCGCGACGCGCGTGATCGGGCCGGCACCGCCGATACGTCCACCACCACTGCGCTGCGCCAGAAGTGGCGCGGCAGTGAGAAGAAGCACGGCCGCGGCGATGCGTTTCACTTTGTCCGAACCTTGTCGCGGAGGCGCTGCGCATCTCGTACCACCTGCGCGTCGGTCGCCACCCGGAGCAACTCGTCCAATACTTTGATTGCCTCCAGTTTGCGCCCGGAGTTCGCCATTGTCACGGCCCGGTTGTACATTTCGATGTGCCGGTTCACCGCGGCGGTCGCAGCGAGCTGTGCCGCCTGCTGTTCCAACTCTTTGCGCGCGAATCCTTCTTCGGTCTGCGCCGCGAGCTCGCGAACGATCGCCGCAGCTTCATCGAGCTTTCCTTCTCTCGCGAGCGCATTCGCGCGATCAGTCTCGAATCGCAGCTTCAGATTGCGCGCGGCGAAGACGACTTGCTTGTCGCGCGCGCGATCGAATGCGGCGGCGAAGAGCGCGTCTGCTTTCGCGCGATCGCCGGTGCGCAGGTAGAGATCGTAGAGGTGCAGTGCGGAATCCATGCGCGCGGGAGCGAGCTCGCGCACGCGCTCGAGATGCGGGATCGCCGGCGCGACGTCGGACTCGACGAGATAGCTCGCGCCGATGATCGCGTGTGCGCGCACGTCCTCGCCGCCGAGGTTGAGCGCGCGCTCTGCCATCGCGCGGGCCTTGCGGAACGAATCGAGGTCGGACGGCTTCGGCTCGTAGTACGACGCGAATGGACCGATCGCGTCTCGCAGCAGCGACTCCGAGTACGTGAGAAGCACATCGACATTCTCGGGATCGCTCGCCAGCGCCTCGTCGAATCGTCCGAGCGCGGCGAGCGACAGCGCATGACGCGGATTCGCGTCGAGCGCCGCGCGGTAGTGCCGCAGCGATTCTTCTCCCGCGCCGGCGACGTGAGAGAGGAATCGTCCGAGCTCGAACAGCAGCGTCGCGCGATCGAGCTCGACGATCGATGACGATGCCGTCTCCGCCGCCGATTCTGCGACGGCGATCTTGATCGTGCGGCCGCCACCCGCCTTGCGCACGGCGTTGCGCAGGTCGTCGATCGTTTTTGCGTAGTGCGTCGCGAGCGCGTCGGCGACGGAAGTGCCGCTCGCGACATCGCGCAGGAAGGGATCGAACTGCGCTGCGTCGAGATGCATCAGCCAGTCGACCGCCGCCCAGCTCTGGGCGTAAAACAGCGGCGACGTCGCCTCGGCCGACTCCGCCCGCACCGCAAACATCGCATCCAGCGACGCGGGCGGATTGCGGCGCAACAGCTCGATGTGCTGCGCGATCTCGCCGCCGGTCAGGATTACATCTTTTCGAATGCGCGCGCCGCCGAAGAACTCCGCGAGCCCTTCTTCGATCCAGAGCGGCGGCGTGATCGTGCGCTGCCGCAACAGGTCGTGCGTCAATTCGTGAAGGGACGTCCGCTCGACGTCGCGAGCTCCGGCATCGACGAACATCGTGCCGCCGCCCTCATGCCGCACGTACACGCCCTGCACCGGCGTGTTCTCGCGACCGATGAGCAGATCGAAGTAGGGCTGACTCTCGCGCCGCTTCGCGAACACGAACACCGTTGCCGGCGTGTTCACCGGCGCGTGCAGCGCCGAGGCGAGCGTCTCGAGGTCGCGCGCCATCGCGCGGGTGCGCTCTTCCGGAGCGCTGCTGATGATGTCGAAGCGCGGCGAGCGCAATCGCAGCCACACTTCGCCTTCGGCGGGGAAGGGAATCGGCTTTGCCGGCGTGCGCACTTTTCCGTCGCGCTTGATGCCGATCGGCACCGGCGGCGTGTAGACGTCCTGCGCGATCGCGGCCGTCGCGAAGATGAGGAGCGCGGGGAGGAACCGGTTCACCTACATGGTGAACTGGCCATCCTCGATCGTTTCTTTCAGGCGCGCCATGAACTGATCGGCGACCGCGCCGTCGACGAGGCGATGGTCGAACGTCAGCGCGAGGTAGCACATCGAGCGGATGGCGATGAAGTCGCCTTCGTCCGTCTCGACGACGACGGGACGCTTCTTCACTCCGCCGACGCCCAGGATCGCGACCTGAGGCTGATTGATGATCGGCGTGCCGAAGAGACTGCCGAAGATGCCGGGATTCGTGATCGTGAACGTGCCGCCCTGCACGTCGTCCGGCGTTAGCTTCTTCGCGCGCGCGCGATCGCCGAGGTCGTTCACGGCGCGGGCGATGCCGAGGATGTTCAACTCGTCGGCCTGTTTGAGGACGGGGACGATGAGGCCCCAGTCGAGCGCGACGGCGATGCCGATGTTCATCTCGCGGTGATAGACGATGCTGTTCTCGTCCATCGACGCGTTGAGCACGGGAAACTCGCGGAGTCCCGTGATCACGGCCTGCACGATGAAGGGGAGGTAGGTGAGCTTCACGCCGCGCTGCGCGTAATCGTCTTTGTGGCGGCGGCGGAGTTTGTCGACGTTGGTGAAGTCGACTTCGAAGACGGTCGTGACGTGCGCGGACGTGTGCTTCGACTCGATCATGTGCTGCGCGATGCGCTTGCGCATGACCGAGAGCGGCTCGATGCGGACGTTTTCACCGGCCGCAAATTGGGGACCACGCGGTTGCGCGGTCGCGCGGTCGCGCGGTTGCGCGGCGGGAGCCGCCGCGGCGGCCGCCGGTTTCGGCTGCTGCAAGAACTCGAGGATGTCAGTCTTCGTCACGCGTCCGGAGACGCCGGTGCCCTGCAGCTGCGAGATGTCGACGTTGTTTTCCTTCGCGATCTTGCGAACGAGCGGACTCGATTTCGTGCGCCGCCGCTCATCGAGCGAAGTAACCTCGGCCTCCGCCGGTTCCTGTGGAGCGGCGGCCGCTTCGGCCGCCGGCTTCTCCTGCGCCGCCGGCTTTTCTTGCGCTGCTGGTTTTGCGGGTTCGGGCTCCGGTTTCGCGGGCTCGGGTTTCGTTGGCGCGGGAGCCGGTGCCGCCGCAGGCGCAGCAGCAGCGGCTTCGCCTTCCGCAGCAATCCGAGCGACAACCGCGTTGACCGGAACGGTGTCGCCTTCCTTCGCGAGAATCTCCGTCACCGTTCCAGCCGCGGGCGAGGGGATCTCAGCATCGACTTTGTCGGTGGAGATCTCGAGCAGCGGCTCGTCACGCTCGACCTTGTCGCCGACTTTCTTCAACCAGCGCGACACGGTCCCCTCGGCGATCGACTCGCCCATCTGCGGCATCACGACATCAGTGGCCATGGCTTTTCTTTGCTCCGTCAGTAAGCAAGCAGCTCTCGCGCCGCTTGCAGCACGCGTGTTTTATCAGGAAGCGCCGCCGCTTCCAAAGGGGGGGAGTAGGGAGTGGGGACGTCGAGTGCGGCGATGCGTTTGATCGGCGCGTCGAGGTAGTCGAAGGCTTTCTCCGCGATGCGCGCGGCGAATTCCGCGCCGGCGCCGCCGGTGAGCGGGGCTTCGTGGAGGATGATCACGCGATTTGTTTTCGCGACCGACTCGAGGATCGCGTCTTCGTCGAAGGGGACGATCGAGCGCAGGTCGATGATCTCCGTCGACACGTTGTCTTTCGCCAATTCGTCGGCCGCATCATCGGCGACGTAGAGCATTGCGCCCCACGTGATGATCGTCAGGTCTTTTCCGCGACGGCGCACGTTCGCCTTGCCGATCGGAACGATGTAGTCGTCATCGGGAAGATTTTCTTTGATGCGGCGATAGAGATACTTGTGCTCGATGTAGAGCACCGGGTTGTCGTCGCGAATCGCGGCTTTGAGCAATCCCTTCGCGTCGTACGCGGTTCCGGGCGCGACGATCTTGAGTCCGGGACGATTGAGAAACATCGCCTCGGGATTGATCGAGTGATACGGACCGCCGTGCGTGCCGCCGCCGGCCGGTCCGCGCACGACGATCGGACACGCGCGGCCGAACAGGTAGCTGTTCATCGCCGCGAAGTTGACGAGGATGTCGTAGCCGCAGGTGATGAAGTCGAGGAACTGCATCTCGGCGATCGGGCGCATTCCCATCAGCGCCGCGCCCGACGCTGCGCCGATGATCGCGATCTCCGAGATCGGCGTGTCGATCACGCGCTCCGCTCCGAATTTGTCGAGGAGTCCGTAGCTCGTCTTGAACGCGCCGCCGTAAGCGCCGACGTCTTCTCCGATCAAGAACACGCGTTCGTCGCGCGCCATCTCCTCGGACATGGCCTGGGTGATGGCGTCGATGTAGGTCGTTTCAGGCATTGGTCAAAGTCACAAAGCAAAAAGCAGAAAGCAGAAATGGGCGTCGCGAGAGCGCGTCGGATCGAATGAAGGCCCCTCACCCGGCGCTTCGCGCCACCCTCTCCCCGCGTTGCGGGGCGAGGGGCAACACACGAAACTGCTGCCGAGTTGCCCTTCTCCCCGCTTGCGGGGAGAAGGTGGCCGAAGGCCGGATGAGGGGCTTTCTGCTTTCTGCCTTTTGCTTTCTGCTTTCATCCCCAGTATCCATCCTCAATGAACAACCCTTTCCCCGCATGCGCGGGATCGGGCATCGGTGAGCGGTCCGCTTCATCCGTTGCGTCGTCGACTTCTTTTTTCACGCGCTGTTGAATCGCGTCGAGCTGTTCGCGCGTGGCGACTCCGCGCTCGACGAGCAGGTTCTCGAATCGTACGACCGCGTCTTTCTCCGCCCACTCGGCGATCAGCTCTTTCGGTACGTAGGCCTGGTTGTCGTGCTCGGCGTGGCCTTTCATGCGGAACGTCATCACTTCGATGAGCGTGACGCCGCCGCCGCTCCTCGCGTTCTCGATCGCGCGCTTCGTCGTGTCGTACACCCCGAGCACGTCGTTGCCGTCGATCGTCACGCCCGCGCATCCGAACGCGTATGACTTGTCGGCGAGCGTGCGTGCGGCGGTCTGCTTCGACGTCGGCGTCGAGTAGGCGTAGCCGTTGTTCTCGACGATCACGACCATCGGCAGCTTCTGCACCGACGCGAAGTTCATTCCTTCCCAAAACGCGCCGGTCGATGAGCCGCCGTCGCCGATGAACGCCAGCGTCACGAGCTTGCGCTTCTGCATCCGCCCCGCGAGCGCGATGCCGGCCATGACCGGGATCATGTCGCCGAGCATCGAGATCTGTCCGATGAATCCGTCGCGCGCGGGATGTCCGAAGTGAATGTTCAATTCGCGTCCCCGCGTCGGACCGTCGCCTTTGGCCATGTACTGTTTGATGATGTCCGCCGGTTTCGCGCCGGCTACGAGAATCGCGCCGATGTTGCGGATCAGCGGCTGCACGACGTCGCCTTGCTTGTAATCGAGCGCGTACGCGGCCGCGACGGACTCGCCTTCCTGCCCGAGGGAGCGATAGAGGCCGCCGATGACCTTCGCCTGGCGGAAGAGCGCGACGAGGCGCTCTTCGAGCGTGCGCGTCAAACGAAGGTAGTAGTCGATGTCGAGGAGCTGTTCGTTCGAAAGCTCGCTCATTTCGACTCTTTCACGCGCGCTTTCTTGATGACGACCGGCTCCACCGGCTGATCGCCCGGATACGTTTGTCCGCTTACGATTTTGTCCACGACATCCATTCCGGACTGGACTTTGCCGAAGACGGTGTACTGCCCGTCGAGGCGGCCGACGTCGTCGACGCAGATGAAGAACTGGGACGTCGCACTGTTTGGATCGCTCGTGCGCGCCATCGACAGGATGCCGCGCGCGTGGTGGATGTCGTTGAACTCCGCATCGAGCGTCTTCGCCGATCCGCCGCGTCCCCACGAGCTGCGATCGTCGCTGCGCGTATTCGGGTCGCCGCCCTGAATCATGAAGCCGGGGATGACGCGATGGAAGTTCGTGCCGTCGTAGAAGCCGGAGCGCGCGAGCTCGATGAAGTTGCGGACGTGATTCGGCGCCTTGTCGGGAAAGAACTCGAGCGTGATCGTGCCCGCGGTCGTCTCGAGCTCGACCGTCATCTTCTGCATGCGCTCGACCGTCAGCGGCTTCGGCTTCGATTTGGCCGACTTGGTGGTCTTCGCCGCGGCAACCGGCAGCGTGACGAGAAGCGCGACGAGCAGCAGCTTAGATGTGGATCGCATGTCCGGCGACATCCTCCGCCGCTTCCATCAGCGCCTCGGAGAGGGTCGGGTGCGCATGGATCGTCTTCGCGATCGACTCGCTCGTCGCTTCCAGCTCCAGCGCCGCGCACGCCTCGACGATCAGCTCCGTCGCTTTCGGTCCGACGATGTGCACGCCGAGAAGCTCGTCGTACTTCGCGTCGACGACGTACTTCACAAGACCGGCGGCGTCGCCGACGATCTTTGCCTTCGAGTTCGCGGTGAACGGGAACTTGCCGACTTTCACGTCGTAGCCGCGCTCTTTCGCCTTGCGCTCCGTGAGACCGACCGACGCGACCTCGGGCTCGGTGTACGTCGCGTTCGGAACGTGGTCGTAGTTGATCGGCCGCACTTCTTTCCCCGCGATGTGCTCGACCGCGAGGATCCCCTCGGCCGACGCGCAGTGGGCGAGGGCGGGCGTGGGAACGATGTCGCCGATCGCGTAGATGCCGGGCTCCGCGGTGCGCATCAGCTCATCGACCTGCACGAAGCCGCGCTGATCGAGCTGCACTTTCGTGTTCTCGAGTCCGCAGTTCTCGGTGACGGGACGGCGTCCCGTCGCGGAGAGCACGAGTTCCGTCTCGATCGTCTGCTGTTTGCCTTTCGTTTCGACGTCCGACTTCACGCCGCTGTCGCTGACTTCGCAGGAGAGCACTTTCGCGTCGGTGTACGCGGTGATGCCTTTCTTCTTGAAGATGCGCGTGAACTCTTTCGAGATCTCGTCGTCTTCGATCGGCAGGAGCTGCGGCATCACTTCGACGATCGTGGTCTCGGTGCCGAAGCGCGAGAAGATCGACGCGAACTCGCATCCGACCGCGCCCGCGCCGATGACGAGCATCGATTTCGGGATCTGCTCGAGCCGGAGAATGTGATCGGAGTTGATGATGCGTTTGCCGTCGGACTTGATGTGCGGCAGGTCTTTCGGAACGGAGCCCATCGCCAGGATGATGTTCTTGGTGGAAAGCTTTTTTCCGTCGACGTCGACGGTGTTGCGGTCGATGACTTTTCCGAAGCCGGTCACGCGCTCGACTTTGTTTTTCTTGAAGAGAAACTCGATGCCTTTCGCGTTCGCATCGACGACGCCCTGCTTGCGCTTCTGCACGGCCGACCAGTCGATCGACACGTCGCCGACGGTGATGCCGAAGTCCTTCGCTTTCTGGATCTTCGTCCAGACGTCGGCGTTCTCGAGCAGCGACTTCGTCGGGATGCAGCCGCGGTGGAGACACGTGCCGCCGAGGAACGGATCACGCTCGATGACGGCAACCTTGAGCCCGAGCTGCCCGGCGCGAATCCCGGCGACATAGCCGCCCGGCCCGCTGCCGATGATGATGACGTCGTATTGTTGATCAGCCAAGGAAACCCTCCTAGATGGCGGATGGCAGACAGCAGATGGCAACATGGCACGAAGTCACTTCACTCCAAGCCGTCTGCCATCCGCCATCTGCCATCCGACCGGCGGCGCGCATTATATGCACATGCGATTTGCGATCTTGGCCGCGTTATTCCTCGCACTTCCTGCCTTCGCGCACCCGCCTGTGAGCGTCGTGTTCGACTCGCGCGGCAACGCGTATTACTCCGATCTCGAGCAGGTGTGGCAGGTGGCGCCGGGCGGCGCGAAGCGCGTGGCTGTGCCGAACGTGCACACGCACGAGTTGTACATGGACGCGCAGGACAATTTGTTCGGCGAGCATCTCTGGTATGAAGGCGAAGCGATCGACAAGTGGGGGTACTACGTGTGGCGCCGCGATGCGAATGGGCGCATCACAAAGGTGATCCGGAACCGCGAAGGGTTTCGCACGGACTACAGCTTCGTGCGCGACCGCGCGGGGAACATGTATTTCGCGAAAGAGAAAAGCGTGATTCGACGGACGCCGGTGGGACGCGATGAAGTGCTCGCGAGCAGCGGACTCCGAGAGATTCGATGGATGACGGTGACGCCGGAAGGAACGCTGTTCTTTCTCGATCAACACGATTTGATGCGCATCACACCCGACAAACGGATCACGCGCGTCGCGAAGAATCTCGCGCACGTCTCGCCGCTGCGGCCGTACGTCGAAACGCGTCACGCGGTGCAGGGAGTCTGGACGGATCGCGCGGGCAACGTGTATGTCGCGGATGCCGCGAACGCGCAGGTGAAGCGCGTGACGCCGAACGGCGTCGTGAGTGTCGTCTCCGAGTCGACGCCGCCGTGGTCGCCGAGCGGAGGCGGCGTCGATCGCAACGGCATGCTGTGGGTGCTGGAGTTTTCGCCTTTGAACCAGGTCCGTGTTCGCCGCGCCGGCGCGGTTCGTTAGACTCGGCGCCATGAAACGTCACGTTGCCACTGCCGTTCTGTTGTTGATCGTCGCGGTTCCGCTCTTCGCGAAGCATCGCGCCGTCTCTTCGCCGGGAAACAAGGCGGCGTGCAACTACGGCGTGCTCGATCCCGACGTCTTCGTCAACACCCTGACGATCGATGCAACGCACGTCTACTACATCGATGAATTCGACACGACCCTCTATCGCATTCCGAAAAGCGGAGGAGCGCGGCAGCAGCTCGCGCAGTTTCCGGAGGTGCTGGTCACGGCGATCGCGGTGGACGACGCGAACGTCTACGTCGCGACGATCGTCGGCGATTTCAGCGCGACGATTCCGCCCGGCGACATCTGGGCGATCCCGAAAGCCGGAGGCACGCCGCGCACGATCGCGTCCGGCGTCCTCTTCGTGACCCAGCTCGCGAGCGATGCGACGCATGTGTATTGGGTTTCGGTCGGTACGGTGAAGCTGGACGAAGAAGAGATCCTCTCCGACGGCAAGGTCGAGCGCGTGACGAAAGACGGATCGTCGCGACAGGTGCTGGCGAGCGGTCTGTCGACGCCGACGACGCTGTCGGTCGACGACGCAAACGTCTATTTCGGCGAGCGCGGAAGTGCGGTCGGAAATCCGAGCATCGGACTGCGCCGCGTCGCGAAGAGCGGCGGGACGACGACGTACTTGCTCGACGATCATCTGGTTGCGGACCTCGCGATCAGCGACAACGACCTGGTGTTCGTCGGCGCCTCGGCGACGGGGACGGCGGCGGCGGGACTGTTCCGTGTCGCGAGAACCGGCGGCGCCGTGCAGACGCTGGTCGAAGATGAAAACATCGACAGCCCGCCGCACATCGTCGCCGGGCAGGTCTACTACATCACGCTCCCGGACGAGTCCAGCGACGCGCTGATGCGCGTTCCGCTCGCCGGCGGCAACGCCGTTCTGTTGCGCGCGGCGAATGCGGTCGGCAACGACTTCGCAGTGGATGACTGCGGCACGTACATCGGAACGAACGAAGATGCGCTGGTGAAGGGGACGAGGTGAGGCGCAGGGGCGCATGGGCTCACGGGCTCATAGAGACGAACTTCTATGAGCCACTGAGCCTGTGAGCCTGTGAGCCTTGATCACTGCCCCGGTATGTACGACGCGTCGTTCGTCGACATGTCGATCTCCGACGCGGACGCCGTCACTTTGCCGGTTCCGCTGATCACTTTCACCGTCACGCGGCCGTTGTAGATCGCGTCGCCGAGGCCGAAGTCGCCGGCGGAGAATTGGCGGTATTCGTTGCCGGCGAGGTCGAACGTGAGCACGGGTGTGACGATCGAGTCGGGTTGAATGAGACTGACTTCGACTTTCGCGGAGTTGCCGGTCGTTTCGTTGAGCACGATGTAGGTGCGGAAGCGCGTCGAGTGCTCGACCTGCAGGATCTGCAGCGCGCGCTGGCCGGCGCCGATCGAGTCGGCGACGGTCACGCCGGGCACGAACTGTCCGTACGTTCCGTTCGTGGTCCTGTTGTACGTGCGCGCGCTGACGTCGAGCGGCGCGTTCGTCGGTGTCGTGATGACGATCGATCCGCCGGAGCCGTTCGGCAGATCGAAGAGGTTCTGCACGATGTCGTTGAGCACTTCGATCTCGCCGCCGTCGATCGTGACCTGCTTGCTCACGTTCGAGCCGGGATTCGCTTCCGCGTAGAACGTAATCGTCGCCGGAACGGAGGCCGTGCCGGAGTTGAAGACGCGCACGTCGCTGACCCAGTAGGCGAAGCCGAGGTCCTTGTGCGCGACGCCGGGAACGACGTAGCGATTCGTGTTCACGGCGCCCTTCTCGGTCGCCGACACCGCGTACGGATCATTCGTGAGGTTGTCGACCTCGGAGACGTACGCCGTCACTTTGCCGCTGCCGTTCACCTCGATCTCCACGCGTCCGTCCTGCAGATCGGTGATTCCGTTCGACGCGAGGAGAAGGCCGATCTGTTTGTGCTCGCTGGCCCTGAGCGAGATCGGGATCGTGCCTTTGAGAATGCTGCGCGTGTCGAAGACGCGCATCGTGAGATCGACAGGCTGTCCCGATGCTTCGACGAAGCCGAAGTTCGCGCGGAGCGCCTCCGACTGCGCGACCTGTTGCAGCGAGAGGATCTTTCCCGAGCCGAGGAACTTCGCGTACGGAGTGGCGGGGACGAATTGTCCGAACGTGCCGGTCGGCGTGAAGTTGTAGGTGCGGCTCGAGCCGAGCGTCATCAGTTGCTGCGCGGTCGATGTGATCGTGGAGAAGAGGCCGCTCGAGCTCGTCGTCGCGGTGGTGAGCGGACGCACTTCGAGCATGCCGAGGGCGCCGGCGGTATCGCCGAGTCCGAAGAGAGTCGAGAGGATGTCGTCGAGTGCGAGCGTCTGATTCGGCGCGATCTCGACCGTCGTCGTGCTGCCGGTCGTCGTGCCATCGGTGCCGGACGGCGTGTAGTTGATCTGATATTTCATCGGCGTCGCGCTGAGATTCGCAACGCGCACGTCGGACTCGAAAAACGAGCCGTTCTGTCCCGGCGCGTGTCCGACCGCGGCGAAGATCAACGAGTCGGGCGACGGTCCGCTCTTGCCGCTCGGCGTTACCGGCGTGACGAGGCTGACGTTGATCGGAATCGTGATGGTGGTCGTCGCATTCGACTGCAGCTTGCTGCCGTTCACGTCGCCGACCGCAACGCGGACCGATGCGGTGTTGCCGCCGATGCGCAGCGCGTTGCGATCGCTCGTGAGCGTGACGGTGGCTCCGGTCGTCGGCAGCGGACCGGACGACGGAGTCGCGTGGATCCACGGCTTGTCGAACGTGATCGAGAACGTTGCCGGCTGCGCGGCGCCGGGGATGAAGAGCGTCTGCGTGACGTTTTCGCTGCCGCCGATCTCGACGCTGGCGTTGTTCGTGTTCGGCGCGGCGATCGTGATCGTGACGAAGTCGGAGTACGGCCCGCTGGCGTCGTTGCAGTCGGAGAGGCCGCGCACGCGATAGAAGTACTGCGCGAAGCCGGTGGCGACGGTTTGCTTGTCGGCGAGCTCGTTGTCGGCGATGAGGAACGATGTCGCGTTCGCGAAGTCGCTCGCCGTCGAGCGCTGCAGCTCGTACGTCTTCACGTGCGCGAGCGACGTCCAGCGCACGATGTACGACGTGTTGGAGAGCGCGCGCGCGACGACGTGCGCCTTCGGCTTGCCCGGCGTGCCGCACGACGGTGCTTCGATGACGGTGAGCTCGCCGGCTGCCGACTGCAGCGATCCGCAGTTCGTGACGTCCGCGACGACGTACCAGTTGTACGCGCCGGGATCGAGTTGCACGCGCGTGCGCGTCGACTGCGTCGTCGCGACCGCGGCCGGCTCGTCGCCGTCCTTCCACGCGAAGACGTGATAGTTCGTCGCATTCGGCACCGCGGTCCACGCGAACGGAACGCCGAGGTCGGATTGTTCTTCGAGTCCGTTCGGGCTCAGGCCGATGGGCGGCGGAAGCGCGCACGCCTGCGGCAGATCGACGCTGAACGTGAACGGCTGCGAGACCGTGGCGCTGCATCCTTGATAGAGCGCGAGCACGGACCAGCGAATTTTTCCGGCAGGCACGCGGCGCAGGAGATGTGTGTCGGTCGTCTGGCCGATCGGCGTCGGCGAGCCGTCGTTCACCTGCACGACGAGCACGTACGTCGCGCCCGGCTGCTGCAATGCATTCCAGCGGAAGTCGACGTCGGCGGCGACGTGCTCCGCGCCGTTCGCCGGCGAGACGAGCGTGACCGGCGTCGTGTTGCAGTTCTGCGCGCGCGCGATCGTGATGGTCACGCGATCGGAGAACGTCGACGGGCATTGATCGATCGAGCGCTCGACGAACACTTGATACGTTCCCGGCGGGAGTCCGAGCGTCGGCTCGAACTCGGGCTCGGTCGAACTGCCGAGGAACACGACTTCGGCTTCCGCGTTCGTACGATCGATGACGGCAAAGAAGCGATACCGGGCCTGCCGTCCCGTCGTCGCAACCTCGGTCACGCGAAAGCGCAGTTTCGTGACTGTCGAGCCGTTGACCGGTTCCGCGAGTACGGGCTTGTCAGTGGGACAGCGCGGAACAGTCTCTTCGACGGTGAACGTCCCGATCGCCGATTTCACGGACGGGCAGTTCGCGTAGAGCGCCTCGACGTACCAGCTGTAGTTGCCGGGACCGAGCGAGACTTCGACCTGCGTGGCGTCGCGCGTGTCGCCGACGTTCTCGAATGGCTGTCCGTCGAGCGCGACGAAGACGCGATAGAGAATCACGCGCGACTGCGCGATCCAGGGAAGGACGACGGATTTTCTTCCGGTCGTCGAGTCGGTCTTCGGAGTGGGCGTGCCGAGTTGCGGCGCGGCGTTGTTGGCGCAGTCGTTCGCGGTCGGAACGGTGAACGTGCTTTCCGCGGAGAGGATCGCCGGGCAGTCGTCGCGCAGCGCTTCGACGCGGAACTTCACGGTGCCGGCTGGGACATTGACCGTCACGCTGGTGGTCGTCACTTTCGCGAGCAGTGCCGTCGCGGAGTTGTTCTGCGACGCCCAGATGCGATACGCGGTCGCGTTTTGAATCGCGCTCCACGAGATCGTGACCGGCGACTGCACGGTCGCGCCGTTTGCGGGCGACGTGATCGTCATGGTCTCGTTGAGACACTCGCGTTTGTTGATCGTGATCGTTCTGCGCGCGGACGTGACGTCGGGGCAGTTCGTATTTTTCTCGACGACGTACCACTGATACGTGCCGGGTGCGAGCGTCGAGACGGTGAGCGAGCTGGTCGTGCTCGTGCCGAGCTGCGACGTGCCGTTCGGACCGGAGACGAAGATGAGGAACGTTTTTCCGCTGGCGGTGGGCGAGCCCCACGTGAAGGTCACGGGCAGCGTTTGCGACGAGCCGTCAGGCGGTGAGAGGAGCGTGGGCGGCGTGTTCGTGCACGACGAGCTGATGACGGTGAAACTGCGCGACGCGGAATCGATCGGCGAACAACTGCCGCCGAAGTTCGCGCGCACGCGCCACATCCAGCTGCCGATCGGGAAGGTCGTCGCGTAAATGCGCCCCGTCAGATTGTCGACAAACGGCGTCCAGGTCTGTCCGCCGTCGGACGATCGATAGAGTCCGTAATTGCTCGCGCCGTCGACCGAGCCCCAGGAAAAAGTGATGGAGTCCTTGTCGCTGAACGTCGCACCGGCGACGGGAGTCGCGAGCGTCGCGGGCGTGTTCGGACAGCTCGTCGTGAACGAGAAGATGCTCGACACGAAACCGTTGCAGCCGCTCTTGGCCGCCTTCACAGCCCAGCTGACTTGATGTCCCGGACTCGTGGTGATGGTGCGCGACGTCGCGGTCGTGGTGGCGACGAGCGAGATCGGCGCGCCGTCGATCGATACATAGACTTCGTAGAAGCCGGCGTTCGGCACCGCGTTCCAGGTGAGGGTTGTGGCGCCGGGAGCGACGCTGCTGTTGTTCGGCGGAGAGGTGAGGGTGGGCGCGCTGCTCGGGCAGGCGATCATCGTGAACGTCATGCAGGACGAGGGCTTCACCGGACAGCCCACCACACCCTTTGCGACGACTTTCCATTCGTACGATGCCCCGTCCACGATCTCATTCGAGGGAGGGCTCCACTGGTTCGTCCCGAAAGGCTCGGTGCCGTGAAGATTCGCGCAGCCGTTGCCCTGCGGACCGAAGTAGATGTCGTAGTTGACGGTACCGTTGCTGGCCGGAGCGGTAGCAGCATTCCACTTCAACGTCACGCTGTTGCTGGCTTCGCGCGGAACATTCGCTGCGCCGTTGGCCGGATAGAACGGAGTGGGGCCTGCACTGGGACACGATTGCGCGTAAGCGCTGCCACTCAATGCCGCAATGGCAAACACGAACACTCCCGGAAGGAGCCGTTTCATTTCTTCTCCAATTGAGACTGCAGTTCGAACCCTTAGACGCAAATGTAGCGTGCGCGTTGACACCCGCGCGGTGACCCTGCTCACTTATTGGTAGAAATCGTCAGAAGGGCGGGCCGGTCCTATCTGTCCTATTGGTCCTATCTGTCCTATTCGTCCTATAAGACAGATAGGACAAATAGGACAGATAGGACGAATAGGACCGCGCTCTACCGGTACTTGTTTCCGCCCGTGTTGAACACCACCACGAGCTCGCCGTCTTTGATGTCGCCGCGCGCTTGCAGCTCGCGCAACGCGAGCCATGCGGCTCCCGTCTCCGGCCCGGCGTCGATTCCTTCGCGCTTGCGAATCTCCGCGGCTGCGCCTTCGATCTGCGCTTCGTCGACGGCGATCGCGCCGCCGCCCGATTCGCGCAGGGCGGCGAGCATCAATCGGTCGCCGACCGCGCGCGGCACGCGCAGTCCCCACGCGCTCGTCTCGGGCGACTCCCACTCCGGCGCCGTCTCGAGCTGCTGCGCGAACGCGCGCACGATCGGCGCACAGCCGCTCGACTGCACGCTCCACATCCGCGGGCGAAACGAGTCGATCCAGCCGAGGCGCTGCATCTCGTCGAAGGCCTTCCACATGCCGATGAGGCCTGTGCCGCCGCCGGTGGGATAAAGAATCACGTCGGGCAAGCGATCGAGATCGGCGAGGAGCTCGTAGCCCATGATCTTCTTTCCCTCGACGCGATACGGCTCTTTCAATGTCGAAAGATCGAAGCCGCCGTGCTCGGCGATCGACTGCTGCACGCGCTTCGCTGCATCCGTGATCACGCCGGCGACGAGCTCGACCTCCGCGCCGTAGCCTTCGCATTCGTCGATGATCGACTGAGGTGTGTCGCGCGGCATTGCGACGAACACCGGCAGCCCGGCGCGCGCGCCGTATGCGGAAAGCGCGGCGCCGGCGTTGCCCGCGGTGGGAGCCGCGAGGCGCTTCGCGCCGAGCTTCTTCGCCATCGTCACGGCGGCGGCCATGCCCCGCGACTTGAACGAGCGCGTCGGATTCTTCGACTCGTCTTTGATGAAGACGTTGGCCTGTTCGCGCGAAGGGAGGAGGGGAGTGAGCCCTTCGCCCAACGTGACGATGTCCTGCTCGTCATCGACGGGCAGGACATCGAGATAACGCCACATGTTCGAGTGGTGCGGGCCTCCGGCCCGCCCTTCCAACGCGCGCCGGAGGCGCGCACCACTCGCTGCGTCCAGATCGTAGTGCACAAGAATCGGAGCACTACAGTTCGGACAGAGATTGAAGAGCGCGTCGATCGGAGAGCGCCAATCGCAGCGGGAACAGGTGAGGGACTTCAAATTACTGCTTCTTCGCCTCGTCGAGCTTCTTCTCCAGCTCCTGCATGCTCTTCTGCGCTTCGCCCGGCTTGTCTTCGTACTTCGACAGCTCGTGCGCGTAGGCGCTCATCGCGGACTCGTACTTCGAGAGCAGCTGGCGGTTGTAGTCGAGCGCCGGATCGGTGCTCGCCGGCGCCTGAATTTCCTGGCGCGACTTGTCGTAGCCGGCGAGGATCTCGCCATACATCTTCTTGGTCTGCTCGTCTTTCGCTTCGTCGTAGGCTTTCTTCGCGTCGCCGTAGGCCTTGTCGACGTTCGTCTTCATCGCCTCGCTGAACTTCTGCGCCATCGCGCTCGTGCTGACGGCGAGGATCTGGGTTTTGACCCAGAGGTACTCCTGCGTGTTGTAGCCGAGGTCTTTGGCGGCGCGGATGTCGGCCGTCATGAAGTCGGCGGCCGAGCCGATCGCCTTCATGCCCTGCAGCATTCCGGCGAGCGAGTTCTTCGACTTGTCGGCGTCGGCGGTGTGCTGCTTCATCTCTTCTTTCGCTACTTGAGCAATCGCTTTCTCGCGATCGCGAACCTTGAGATACATCTGGACCTGCGAGTCCTTGAGACGTCCGTCCGCCGGCGGCGTGTAGGAGTCGTTGGCGACCTGCTTCATCAGATCGGTCGTGCCGCTTTTGGCGAGATCCTTCGAGATCGACGCCTTGTCGGCCAGCTCTTTTACTTTGCATCCGGCGAGAGCGAGAACGAGACAAACCACGAGAGAGAGGGAACGACGCATGGACAGTTTTTCCTCCGGCTAATTTTGTAACTGCGCGCTCACTCGCGCGCGCAAATCATCGAGCTCACGAAGAATTAATTCCAACGCATTTTGCTTGTCGTTCAATTTCTCGTGCAGCGCGGCGACCTGAGCTTCGAGCTCAACCATGCGATCGGCTAGGCGATCGGATAGGCGATCGGTGGACGGAGCGGTAGGCTCATCCATGACGGCGACCGCAACGGGCTCTTCCGCGGGAACGAGCTCGTCCTGACCGAGCTCTTCGATTTCTTCGATCGGGATCGCGACGTTGCCGGAGATCGTCGCCGGCCGCTCGCGTCCTTCCGCGAGCAATTGTTCGAGCGACACTTCTTCCGCGCGATCGTAGTCCGCTTCGACAGGCGCTTCTTCCGCGAACGGAACGGACTCGGCGAACGGATTCGGCGCTTCCGCGAGCTCAGGCTCCGGCTCGGGCTCCGGCGCTTTCACTTCGACTCTCGCCGGCTGCAGCGGCGCGGACCTGCGCGGTGACGGCGCATCGCCTTTTAGTTTCAACTTCGTGAAGAGATGTTTGGCCGTGATCTTCGAGACCAGCTTGAAGGTCTCCATCACGCCCTCTCCCTGCAGCGCCGACGCCTCCGTGTACGGAAAGCCGTCGAACCCGAGCTTCTCCTGCAGCTCCTCCACCGGAACCGCGTTCGGGAGATCGCGCTTGTTGTACTGAATCACGATCGGCGTGTCGTTCGGATCGATCTGGTTCTGCTCGAGGTTGTCCATCAGGTTCGCGAAACTGTCGCGATTCGACTCGACCATCGTCGGCTGCGAGTCACACACGAACACGACCGAGTCCGCGCCCTTGAGCACGAGCTTCCGCGTCTCGTTGTAGAAGACCTGGCCCGGAACCGTGTACAGCTGAATCTTCAGATTGAAGGGACCGACCTTGCCGATGTCGACGGGCAGGAGATCGAAGAACAGCGTGCGATCCGTCTTCGTCGCCAGCGACAGCATCTTGCCCTTCGACGCCGGATCGAGCTTGTCGAATATGACCATCAGGTTGGTCGTCTTGCCGCAGAGACCGGGCCCGTAATAGACGATCTTGGCCGTCATCTCGCGCGTGGCGTGATTGAACAGAACCATGAGGAATCGAGAGTATCGCACAGGAGCGCTGCGCCGTTTGCGGGCTGCGCCTGATGGCGATCCGTGGATGGCGGATGGCAGATGGCGGATGGCGGATGGCGAAAGCAAACCTCGCTCATGTGCCATCAGCGCAGCCGCCATCTGCCATCTGCCATCCGCCATCAGCGCATCTGCCATCTGCCATCCGCCATCGATAGAATGCCGCCGTGTCCGACCAGCCCGTCGCCATTCCGATTACCGACACGCTCGACTTGCATCCGTTTCAACCGTCCGAGGTCAAAGACGTCGCGCGCGAATACCTCAGCGAGGCGCATGCGCGCGGGTTGCGGCAGGTGCGGCTGATTCACGGCCGCGGCATCGGCGTGCAGCGCGAGCGAATTCGCGCGCTGCTCGAAACGTTGGACTTCGTCGAGGCGTATCACGATGCCGACGGGTCGGGCGGCGGGTGGGGATCGACGGTAGTGCTGTTGGCGTCGAATTCGCTGAATCAGGAGTGACATGTCCACGCTTTTCGAAGAACTGAGCCGCGTCGCAACGTACGACTACACGGAAGAAGAAGTGCGTGAGTTCGAGGCGCTGCACGAAGAGATCCGCGCGCTGAAAAAAGAGCGCAACGCTCTGATCGTGGCGCACAACTATTACCGCCCGGAGATTCTCAAAGTCGCGGACTTCGTCGGCGACTCGCTCGAGCTCGCGCTGATGGCGTCGAAAGTCAAAGACGCCGACGTCATCGAATTCTGCGGCGTCAACTTCATGGCCGAGACGGCGAAGATCGTCAATCCGACCAAAACCGTGCTCCTGCCGAATCTGATGGCCGGCTGTCAGCTCGCCGACTCCGCACCCGCCGAAGATCTGGCCGCGAAAATCGAAGAGCTCAAACCGCAATATCCCGACCTCGCCGTCGTCAGCTACGTCAACACGACTGCGGCGGTGAAGGCACTCTCCGACATCATCGTGACGTCGGCGAACGCCGCGAAAGTCGTGCGCACGCTGCCGAGCAACAACATCCTCTTCGTCCCCGACAAAAACCTCGCGCATCACGTCGCGGAGCAAGTGCCCGACAAAAACATCATCCCGTGGGACGGCTTCTGCTACGTCCACCAGCAAATCACGCCGGAGGAGATCGCGCGCATCCGCAAAGCCGACCCCGAGCTCGAGATCCTCGTCCACCCCGAATGCCGCCCCGACGTCGCGAAGCTCGCCGACGCCGTCCTCTCCACCTCGGGTATGGTCCGCTGGGCAAAAGAGCGCCCCGCCTCCCGATTCCTCATCGTCACCGAATGCGGCCTGTCCGATCGATTGGCGATGGAAGTGCCCGATAAGACCTTCCTCAAAGGCTGCAAACTCTGCGCGTTCATGAAAGTGACGACCCTCGAAGACGTCCGCGACTCGCTGCTGTACATGCGCTACGAGATGGACGTGCCGGAAGACGTTCGCGTGCCGGCGGAGCGGGCGCTGCGGAGAATGTTCGAGGCGACGGGCACGTAAATGGAGAAGAAGGTCGTCATCATCGCCGGTCCAAATGGCGCCGGGAAGACGACCTTCGCGCGCGAGTTCCTGCCAAACGAGGCGGAGGTTCCGATCTTCGTCAATGCAGATTGGATCGCCGCATACCTTTCACCGGACGATCCCAGCGCTGCAGCAATTCGCGCGGGTCGGATGCTGCTGCAGGAGCTTGATCAGCATGCACGCGCAGGTCGCAGCTTCGCGTTCGAGACGACGTTGTCGGGATTGACGTATCTGCGCCGGATCGATGCGTGGCGGGCGGCGGGGTACGAAGTGAAATTGATTTTTCTTGCGCTCACTTCACCAGAGGAAGCGATCGAGCGTGTGGCGATGCGCGTGCAACAGGGAGGACATGACATTCCGGAAGATGTGATTCGGCGGCGCTTCGCGGGCGGTCTTCGGAATTTTCTGAAGGTCTATCGCGATCGGGTAGATCATTGGCAGTGGTTCGATAACAGCGGGGCGCCGCCTCGGCTCCTCGAAGAGCGTACGAATCCATGAACGAACTCGAATCCAAGCTCGAGGACAAGGACATGCAAGGTGCTCCCCGCGCCCTTCTGCGCGCCGCGCGCCGTGCGCGCGAGATCGCGCGCGCGACGAACACGCCGCTTGTGATCGTGCGTGACGGCGTGCTCGTG
>Ga0209468_1000013_pt1 | contig 125014 bp, 118 predicted proteins | sample GraSoiAngelo_102_FD_185871 | JGI IMG/M metagenome (GOLD analysis project Ga0209468, IMG submission 185871) | Grasslands soil microbial communities from the Angelo Coastal Reserve, California, USA - 14_0903_02_40cm (SPAdes) (version 2) | ecosystem: Environmental > Terrestrial > Soil >...
TCTAATTACAGGCCCTCATCCGCCCTTCGGGCATCTTCTCCCCGCATGCGGGGAGAAGGGCAACAAATCTCGATGCTCGTACATGTTGCCCCTCGCCCCGCATGCGGGGAGAGGGTGGCGCGAAGCGCCGGGTGAGGGGCTGTCATTTTGCTCGACAACTGCGCATCGCGCAGTGCCTCTGCTCAGGATGACACGCGCCGGATCACCGTCACCGACACGTCGTCTTCGACCGGCTGATCGCCCATGAACATGCGCCACTCGCCCATCAGCGTGTCGACGAGCGATGCGGCGTTCGCGTCGGGATGCCATCCCGCGACAACATCGACGTACTGATCGCCGAATTCGCGCTCCGTCATGTTGCGCGCCTCGGTCAAGCCATCGGAGTGCAGGAGGATTCGCTCGCCGGGCGCGAGCACGCCGTGCTCCATCTCCCACGTGAGTCCGGCTTTCACGCCGAGCGGGTACGCGCCGCGGCCGATGCGCTCGATCACTTTTCCGTCGCATCCGATTTTCAGAATCGGCGGATGTCCGGCGAGCGTCGCGGTGAACGTTCCGTCGGGCGAAAGCAACAGATAGCAGCACGAGAAGAACGATCGCGAGCCGCCGGTGCGGCAGAGGATGCGATTGAGCGTCGCGACGATCGACGGCGACGAGGAGTCCATTTCGAGCTGCGTGCGAAACGCCGCGTGCGCGACGGCCATCACGAGGCCGGCGGCCATTCCATGTCCGGATGCATCGCCGAAGAGAACGGCGAGCCGTCCGTCATCGAGCGGAACGAAATCGTAGATGTCGCCGCCGACGGTATTGGCGATGGAGTTGAAGGCGGCAACGTCCCACGTGTCGCTCACCGGCATTTCTTTCGGAATGAGACTCGCCTGCAGATCTCGCGCGAGCTGCAGCTCGTCGCGGAACTTGATCTTGTCGATGAGCTCCATCGCCAGGAGCAGCGTCATGATGAGAAACATCACCGTGATCTGAAAGAAGATCCAGAACGGCGGATGCGCCATCCCTTTCGCGAGCGAGCAGAGGCAGACGAAGAAAAAGAAAAACGAGAAGACGAAGACGAGCCGCCGATGCGGCGCGAGCCGCTTCACCAGGCCGTAGAGAATCGCGCTGGCCGTGCGCAGCTTGCGGCGGATGCGCTTCGGATCGTCATCGATCTGAATGCGATGCTCGGCGATGAGGATCTTTTTCGTCTCCGGCCACTCGAGCGCGTAGAGGTTCGTCATGTCGTTCGTGGAGATCGACGTGAACGTATTTTTCCCGAGGTCGAGCCAGTCGCGGAGACGCGCCATTGTTGAGGTTTACGGAGAACCGCCGGAGAGGTTCAACAACGGGGTCGACGTCGCATTCCGCAGCCAGGAGCTTGCGCGGCAGAAACGACGATCTCAGGCGCGTTGCGCCGCTCGAAGCGTGGCGGCTAGTCGGCTGCGCCTTCGATCTTGTCTCGATAGCGCGCGACGTCGGGCGTGAGCTCGATATAGTTCAGCGCGGCGGCCAGCTCTTTCTTCGCGGCCGCGATTTTGCCGGTCTCGTATAACGCCACCGCGAGATAGAAGCGATACGGCTCTTCACCGCGCTTGAGCGCGCCGGCGCGGTCGAACGCGCGGATGACGTTCGGGAAGTCGCGCGCGCGATACAGACCTTCCGCCACGCGGAGCGCCTGCTCGTGCGTCAGCGTTTCGCCGAGGAGTTGCTGATAAAGCTTTCGCGAGCCGTTGAGATCGCCGGTGCTGAGTGCGCGGTCGGCGGCGATGAGCTGCTGTGCGATGTCGCGAACCGGCTTGACGATAGGCGGTGTTTGCTGCGGCGGCTTCGGATCAGGCTTGACCTGCGCAGGCTTGGACTCTGCCGGCTTGACCTGCGCGGGCTTCGACTCCGCCGGCTTGACCTGCGCGGGTTTCGATTCCGCCGGCTTGATCTGCGCAGGCTTCGACTCGGTCGGCTTCGTTTCTACCGGTTTCGTGTCTGCCTTTACCGGCGTAGTCGTCGTACTCGTCGAGTTGCGCGGAGGTGTTGCCTGGACTGGAGCGGGCGGCGGTGCGCTCTTCAACAGCGCCATGTCGCCTGCGACCAAGACTTTTTTCGCGATGTCCTCGAACGACGTTCGCACGCCGGCCGGAAGTGTGAGCGCCGCATACGTGCGCGTCACGCGCTCCGCGGCGACGACGCGCTTGGCCGCATCGCGAACGCCTTGCGCGTCTTTCACTTTGTCCGCGGCGATGGTGCGATACACCTCTGCGATTTGATAACGGTCAGTCGCTTCGAGCAGCCCGAACGCCGCAACGCGCAACAGGCTCGCCGCCTGCGGGTAGTTCTCCGCGTTGTATTCGGTGATGCCTTTCTGCAGGAGATCAATGTAGAAGTCGCCAGGCGAGGCGAGGCCCGTCGCTGCGAAGCACAACAGTGCGATTGCGGCGATCGCCGCCGTTCTCAGTTGTCGAATTCGATCTGACATTTTGTGGCCGATACAACAGTTTGGGGGTGCGACGCATTCGCGTCTGCTCAAAATCTGACCCTGGCGGATTCTGCCATACACGCATTCCAGATGCGATAGACTCGAAGCACTCTTGGGCAAAAACGTCGTCATCGTGGGCGGAGGTCTGGCCGGACTCGCCGCGTCGATTTATCTGGCACGCGGCGGCCGCACCGTGACGTTGTTCGAGAAGCGCCAATACCTCGGCGGCCGCGCGATCACGCATCTTCGCCACGGTTTCCGCTTCAACCTCGGTGCGCACGCCGTCTATCGCGCCGGCGCAGCCCGCTCGGTCTATCGCGAGCTCGGCATTCCCGTTCCCGGCCGCTCGCCGAAAACCAAAGGCATCGCGCTGCGCGGCGGCAAAGAATATCGATTGCCGGCGACGATTCTCTCGTTGCTGACGACGGGACTGTTGTCGTTCGGCGGCAAAATACAACTGGCGAAAGCGCTCTTCCGCGCGCGCCGCATCGACGTTTCGAAAGTTCCGCCGGTCTCGATTCGCGAATGGCTCGATGCGAACCTCACCGACGCCGGCGCGCGCGAAGCGATGGCGGCGGTGATTCGACTCGCAACCTACTCCGCGCACGATACGCAGAGCGCGCAGCGTGCGCTCGCGCAGTTGCGCGTCGCGTTGCGCGGCAACGTGATCTATGTCGACGAAGGCTGGCAGCGCATCGTCGACTCGCTGCGCAACACCGCGGTGACGTCGGGCGTGAACTTCATCAGTGGCACGCGCATCATGGGCGTCGTTCGCGACCATCACGGCGTGCGCGCGGTGGAGCTCGGCGGACTCGAGCTCGACTCCGATCGGATGGACACGCTCTCCGTCGCGCTGCCCGACATGAAGCCGGACGACATCGAAGGCGCGCTGATTCCCGCGGAGACGGTGCTGCTCGCTGTCGATCCCGAAACCGCCGCCGAGCTCGCGGGCTACGCCGATTTCACGAAACCGTGGATGGCGTCGCGTCCGATCACCGCCGCGTGTCTTGACGTCGGACTGCGATCGCTGCCGCGTCCGAAGAATACGTTTGCGCTCGGCATCGACGAGCCGCTCTATTACTCCGTGCACAGCGCCGTCGCGCAGCTCGCGCCGAAAGGCGCGGCGCTGATTCACACGATCAAGTACCGCACGGAAACGACCGCGAGCGACGAAGTGATCGACGGCAGCGCCACGCGACGCGGCGCCGCGCAGCAGGACGAGCGCGATCTCGAAGCGCTCCTCGATCGCATGCAGCCGGGATGGCGCGACGTGCTCGCGCATCGCCGCTTCCTTCCCGCGATGACGGTCTCGAACGCGCTCGCCCTTCCCGACCTCCCGCGCCCGTCCCCCGTCACGCCCGTGCCCGGCCTCTACATCGCCGGCGACTGGGTCGGCGACGAAGGCGTGTTGTCCGACGCATCGCTCGCCAGCGCACGCGCAGCAGCGAAAGCGATTCTGGCCGTGTAGGGCAGGTTTTCCAACCTGCCCCCCGGGAGGCAGGCCTACACCGTCCGGCAGGCTGGAAAGCCTGCCCTACACCGTCTTTACAGCGGCCGCACGCGAATCCCGCCGCCCGAGCTCCGCAACACGAGCTTTGGTCCGCCGCCGTTGATCGAGCCGCGCAGCGAGTCGTCTTCCTGTTTTCCCATCACGGTGATCGGCACGTCGGAGTTCACGCCGCCGCCGCTCGAATGCGCGTCGATCTCGACGCCGACGTTCGGCGCGAGCGTGACCGTCACGCCGCCGCCCGACGTCGAGAGATGCGAGTCGCCTTTCGGCTGCTGCGAGAGGCTCGCGGTGATCGATCCGCCGGACGTCGTCGCGTTCACCGCGCCGGCTGCATCCTGAATGCGAATGCTGCCGCCCGAGGTGCGCGCCTGCACTTCGCCGTTCGTGTGCGCGATGGTGATCGACCCGCCGGACGTTCTCGCGTCGACCGGACCGTCGGTGTCGCCGACGCTGATCGACCCGCCCGACGTATGCGCGAGCACGCTGCCGCGCGCGCCGCCGACGGTGATTGATCCGCCGGACGTTTTCAGATTGGCGGTGCTGGCGAGATGTCCGGTCTTGATCGAGCCGCCGCTCGTGCGCGCGTCGACCGTGCCGCCGAGGTCCGCGAGATCGATCGAGCCGCCGGACGTCTTCACCTCGATGTTGTAGTGCGCCGGCACGCGGATGTTCCACTCGACGTTGAAATTGTGGAACCAGTTCGTCCATCCCTGGTCGTACTCGCTCGCCACGTAGACGTCGTTGCCGCGCTGCTCGAACGTGATCTTGTGATCCTTGAAATTGTCGTCATCGCCGAGGCGAGACTTCTGCACGACCTCGAACGCGACGCCCGAGCCGCCGGCGACGATGGTGATGCTGCCGACCGCGGCGTCGAGATGCAGCGTTCCCCCGTCGGGGACATTGAATCCGCGGCGAATCGTTTCGGTTTTCGCCTGAGCCGTGAATGCGACGAGAAGAAGAACGAACGTGACTGTGAGCGTTCGGCGCATGAGAAACCTCCTGTTGGCTTCGCCTGATGGCAGCGTTGCTGATGGCGGATAGCAGCTTCTCTGATGGCAGTTCTCCGGCGCAGCCGCCGTCCGCCATCAGCGAAGCCGCCGGCAGCGAAGCCGCCAACAGACGCAGCCATCTCTCTGTACGCCGCGCGCGGCAAAAAGTTTGAAGTAAACTCCGCGTCCCATGCCGATCCCACCCAGCCCGATCGATGACGCATCGTTCAAGGCAGCCATGTCGCACTTCGCGAGCGGAGTCACGATCGTGACGACCGAGCACGAGGGGCAGCAGTACGGAATGACGGTGGCGTCCTTCGCGTCGCTGTCGCTGCATCCACCGCTCGTGCTCGTCTGCGTCGAGAAGAGCGTGAAGACGCACGATGCGATCTCATCGGCGGGAACATTCGGAGTCAGCATTCTCGACCGTCAGCAGGCCGAGGTGTCGGGGCGCTTCGCGTCGAAGATCGACGACAAGTTTACCGGCGTCGAAGTCGTACGCGGCGAGCTCGGCGTGCCGCTCATCCGCGGCGCGATCTGCTCGCTGGCGTGCAAAGTGACGGCTCAATTTCCAGGAGGCGATCATTCCATCTTCGTCGGCGAAGTCGTTGACGCACAAACCACGTCCACGGGAGCACCGCTCGTCTATTACCGCAGTTCGTATCGTGACCTCACCTGAACCGCAACCGAGTCTCGCCGCCACGCTGCGACGGCTCTTCCGCGTCGAGAATCGCCGTCAGGCCATCCGCAAAGGCCGCGTCGAGCGCGTGGAAGGTTTCTCGCGCCTGGTGACGGTGTATCTGCCGGCCGGCTACGACGAGCGCGACGACCGGCGCTATCCCGTGCTGTACATGCAGGACGGGCAGAACCTGTTCGACGCCGAGCGCGCGTACATTCCGGGGCAGCACTGGCGATTGCGCGAAGCGGCCGACGCGGCGATCGGCGAGCGAACGGCATCGCCGGTGATCATCGTCGGCGTCGACCACGCCGGTACGGCGCGCATCGATGAATACACGCCGACGAAAGACCCGCGATACAAAGGCGGCGGACGCGCCGACGAATACGCGCGACTTCTGCTCGAAAAATTGAAGCCGCTGATCGACTCGCGCTTCCGCACGAAAGCCGGCGAGAACGCGATCGGCGGTTCATCGCTGGGCGGTCTCGTGTCGATGCATCTCGCGCTCAAACATCCCGAAGTCTTTTCGCGCGCGGCAATCCTCTCGCCCTCGGTGTGGTGGAACAAGCGCTCCATCCTCGGCGAAGTCGACACGTTCACCGGATCGCGTCCGCGGATCTGGCTGGACATCGGCGGACGCGAGGGAAAAGACGCGGTCGACGGCGCGCGCGCGTTGCGCGATCGCCTGGTCGCGCACGGGTGGAACGAGCGCTCGCTGCGCTACTACGAAGACCGTCGCGGAGACCACAGCGAGCGCGCCTGGGCGCGGCGCGTGCGGAGGGCGCTGGAGTTTTTGTTCCCGCCGGCGTAGTTTCTTGACGCCGTGCGTGACCGTCTCCACCGCCCGCTGCGCGATCTCCGCATCTCGGTGACGGACCGCTGCAACTTCCGCTGTCCGTACTGCATGCCGAAGGAGGTCTTCGGTCCGCACTTCACGTTCCTGCATCGCGAAGACCTGCTGACGTTCGAAGAGCTGGCGCGGCTCGCGCGCATGTTCGTGCACCACGGTGCGGAGAAAGTGCGCCTCACCGGTGGCGAGCCGTTGCTGCGGCGCGATCTCGAGCGGCTCGTCGAACAGCTCGCGTCGATCGACGGACTGCACGACATCGCACTGACCACGAACGGCTCGCTGCTGACGCGCGAGAAGGCGCGTGCGCTTCACGACGCGGGGTTGAAGCGCATCACGATCAGTCTCGACTCGCTCGACGACGCCGTGTTCCGCGCGATGAACGACGTCGATTTTCCGGTTGCGCGCGTGCTCGAGGCGATCGACGTCGCGGCTGAATTCTGGCCGGTGAAAATCGATGCGGTCGTGAAGCGCGGCGTGAACGACACGCATGTCGCCGAGCTCGCGCGCCGCTTTCGCGGCACGCCTCACATCGTCCGCTTCATCGAGTACATGGACGTCGGCAACACCAATCGCTGGCGCTCGAACGACGTCGTGCCGGGCCGCGAGATCCTCGACGCGCTGCGCCGCGAATGGCCGCTCGTTCCCGCGGATGCGAATTACTTCGGCGAAGTCGCCGAGCGCTGGCTCTACGCCGACGGCGCCGGCGAGATCGGCATCATCACCTCGGTCACGCAGCCGTTCTGCGGCTCATGCACGCGCGCGCGCTTGTCCGCGAGCGGCGAGATGTATCTCTGCCTCTTCGCCGGCAACGGCTACGACCTGCGCAAACTACTGCGCGGCGGCGCAAGCGACGAAGAGATCTCGGACGTGATCGCGACGCTCTGGCGCAATCGCGACGATCGCTATTCGGAGCTGCGATCGGAAGAGAGCGCGGCGACGCGCAAAGTGGAGATGTCGCACATCGGGGGCTAGGAGCTTGCGCGGCAGAAACGACGATCTCAGGCGCGTTGCGCCGCTCGAAGTCGCAGGTCGTGACGTGGCGACAAGCATGCCGCGAGGCGGAGCAATCCACGCAGCCGCCCGTGGCGGCTAGTCTTTGTTGCCGCCGTTATATTTCTCCTGCGCCGAGCTCGGCACCGTTGTCAGCTTCACCGCGTTCTCACTGTCGAGCTTTACGCGCGGGCCGAACGGCTGGAGCCGCCCCGAGTACGTGCGCTCGCGCATCGCGCGCCCTTCCTTGATCTCCTGAATCTGCTTCTTCTTCATGCCCGTCTTGATTGCGACACGCGCGCCATTCCTTCGACAAACAGCTGCTTCCCGCCCTGCGACGGATGCCGCACTTTGACGTGCTCGATGCCGAGCTTCGTCAGCGACAGCGCGGCCTGATTGCCGATCGCGACGACGCGCTGAATCGGAAAGAGCCGCAGCAAACGCTCGATGAATCGCTGCCCGAGGAGCAGCTCGTTCGCGCTCGGAACGCGATTCGAGTCGGGCTCGCCTTCGTTAAACGGGTGAAACGGAAGCGCGTTCCAGAGCAGCGGCAGAGGCTCGATCTCCGCAATCGTCGACCACACCATCGTCGCACTCGCCTCGGTCGACAACCTCGGTCCCGGCGTCGCCTTGCGATAACCACGATCCGCGCCGAGGATGCGGCGGGTGCGCGCGTCGACGCCGGAGAGCATCAGCGTCTCACTGACGAACGCGATGCCGGTGAGTCGTCCGCCGCGATAACTCACCGCTTCGCCGATCAACAGGATCGTGGGCTGTCCGATCTCATCGAGATACAAACGCAGATTGCGCCGGCGAATCGCGTTGCCCTGCAGATCGCCGACCGTGCGCGAGAACTGATTCGTCGCGCGCGTGGAGACCTCGGTGTCGGCGAGATCGTTGATGAGGGCGTCGAAGCGGCGGGACATTCAGAGGCGCATAGTCGCACAGGCTCATGGGCGCATAGTGTTTAGCCAGGTCTGCTATGAGCCTATGAGCCTATGAGCCTATGAGCCCATGAGCCTATATGAGCCCATGAGCCCATGCGCCTATGAGCCCATGAGCCTCTGCGCCCATGAGCCTATGACGCCTCGTCAGTGCCTCGCCGCCCTCCGCTTCGCGACCGGCGGGAGTGTGCTCGCGATGTGGTACAGCCGCCCGCTGTTGTAGTCGGCGACGTACAACTCTCCGTTCAGGTCTTCGCCGAAGGTGCTGATGGCGAGCGTGGTGTCGATCAGGAGATGCGTGTTCGAGAAGCTGTTGCTCGGATGCGTGGCGCCCCAGATCATGCCGTTGCAGTAGTCGCCGTAGAGGTACGTGCCGGCGAGCCGCTGGTAGCGCGAGCCGCGGTAGACGTAGCCGCCGGTGACGGAGCACGCGCCGGCGGTGTGGCTGTACTCGATCACCGGCTTCACGTTCGTGAAGTTTTCGCAGTTGCTGGACGGGTTGAAGCAATGGCCTGCCTCCAACCTTCGCCATCCGTAGTTCTCGCCGCCGATGCTCGTTGACGGCTGAAAGTCGATCTCTTCGAACGAGCCCTGTCCCACGTCGGCGATCCACAAGTCGCTCGTCGCGCGGTCGAATGCGAATCGCCACGGATTGCGCAGGCCGTACGCCCAGATCTCCGGCCGCGCACCGGACGTGGTCACGAACGGATTCGACGGCGGGATCCCGTACGGATCGCCGGAGTCGACGTCGATGCGCAATATTTTGCCTAACCGCTCGGCAAGATTCTGCGCGCGATTTCCTGGATCGCCCGCCGATCCGCCGTCGCCCATGCCAATGTACAGATAGCCGTCCGGTCCGAATTGCAACTGGCCGCCGTTATGGTTCGCGAAGGGCTGCGCGATCCGCAGCAGGACCTTCGCGGACGCGGGGTCGGCACGATTCGGATCGATCGGCGACACGCGATAGCGCGCGATCACGGTGGTTCCCGGTCCTGCCGTCTCGGTGTAGTCGACGTAGAAGAAGCCGTTCTCCTTGTACTTCGGATGGAAGGCGACGCTGAGCAGTCCGCGCTCGTCGCAGCAGAGGACGAGGTTCGTGACGTCGAGAAACGGCGCCGGCAGGATGCGCGTGCCGTCCCAGATCACGACCGTGCCGCGCTGCTGCGTGAGGAAGAGACGCGTGTCGCCGGCGTGCGTGATCGCCACCGGCAGCGACAAGCCGCTCGCGACCTGCTCGAGCGCGATTTCCTGAGCAAATGCAGACGTGACGAACAGCAATGAGAGAACGGCGAGGAACCGAGTCATGACGTCGACCTGATGCAAGGATCGCACGAGACAACAAAAAAGGCGTCCTTGCGGACGCCTTTTCGTTGCAATCAGGAAACGGAAATCAGTTGCAGTTGCCGGCTTTCACCTTGCCGACGCGCGCACATCGGGGTCAATCCCGAAATCGAGCGAAACCTAACCCGTCAGGATGGACGCCCGCACGTCGCCGCCCGGTCCAACAGAAACTCCCGCTCACGCGCGTTGCGCGTGAGGTCCGCTGCGCGTTGAAACTCCGCGCGCGCTTCGTCCAGCCGCCCGAGCTTCATCAGCAAGTCGCCGCGCACCGCCGGCAGCAGGTGATAGTTCTCGAGCTCCGGCGCGAGCGCGTCGGCGATCGCGAGTCCTGCTGCCGGTCCCTGCGCCATTCCGATCGCGACCGCGCGATTCAAGTCGATGATCGGTGACGGCGTGAGCTCGCCGAGCTGCTCGTACAAGTCGGCGATGCGCTGCCAGTCCGTTTCTTCGACGCGATGCGCGCGCGCATGACACGCGGTGATCGACGCCTGCAACACGTACTTGCCCGCCGTCTCGCGCAGCGCTTCGGCGCGCGAGAGCGCAGCGAGTCCGCGGCGCGCGAGGACCCAATCCCAGCGCGCGCGATTCTGATCGACGAGCGAGATCGCTTCGCCGCGCGGTCCGGTGCGCGCCGCGAAGCGCGACGCGTGAATCTCCATCAGCGCGACGAGGCCGTGCACTTCCGCTTCCCGCGGCATCAGCTCCGCGAGAATGCGGCCGAGGCGCATCGCGTCTTCACAAAGCGCGGGACGCACCCAGTCTTCGCCCGCCGTCGCCGAATAGCCTTCATTGAAGATGAGATAGATGACTTCGAGCACGGACGCGAGTCGCGCCGCGAGCTCGTTGCCGCGCGGCACCTCGAACGGCACGCGCGCGTCGGCCAGCGTTCGTTTCGCGCGCACGATGCGCTGCTGGATCGTCGCCTCGGCCGTGAGAAACGCGCGCGCGATCTCGTTGGTCGTCAGTCCGCCCAACAGGCGCAGCGTCAGCGCCGCGCGCGCCTCGGTCGAGAGAATCGGATGACACGCAATGAACATGAGTCGCAGCAGATCGTCTTCGATCGCGTTGTCGAGCGCGTCGACGAGATCACTTTCCCCGAGCTGCTTTTCGAGATCGCGTCCGAGCTCTTCGTGCTTCCGCTCGAACAGCGCGTGCCGCCGCAGCAAGTCGATCGCTCGATGTTTCGCCGTCGCCATGAGCCACGCTCCGGGATTGTCGGGAACTCCTGCATCCGGCCACTGCTGCAGCGCGGCGACGAGCGCGTCCTGCGCGAGATCCTCGGCCACGCCGACGTCGCGCACGATGCGTGTGAGTCCGCCGATCAGCTTCGGCGACTCCATCCGCCACACCGCGTCGATCGTCCGATGAATGGAATCGGCAGCCGTCACGGCTGCCGATCACACATCATCCTTCGATCAGTGGCAAGAGGGCGTCCGGTGGCAAGTGCGCGTTACTGATTGCGCGACTCGATCTCCTTGCGCAGCCGCTCTTCCTGCTCGCGCATCTCCGGCGTGAATTCCGCGCCGAAGTCTTCCGCCTCGAACACCGGACGGACTTCGATCTCCGTTCCGCCGCCGAACGGCGCCTTCTTCAGCCACTCGATTGCCTCGTCCATCGACTTCACCTGCCACAGCCAGAAGCCGGCGACGAGCTCTTTCGTCTCGGCGAACGGCCCGTCGATGACGGTGCGCTTCGTTCCTTCGAACCGGACGCGCTTGCCGTTCGACGACGGGCGCAGACCCTCGCCGGCCAGCATGATGCCCGCCTTCACGAGCTGCTCGTTGAAGTTGCCCATGTCGCGAAGAAGCTGCTCGCTCGGCATGACGCCCTTCTCGGAATTCTCATCGGCTTTGACCAGAACCATGACTCGCATTTTCGTTTCTCCTTTTCTTTTCTCGTGCTTCAGAAAGCGTTGACGTGTTGTTCGATGACGTTGAGCAGCCCGCCGGCCCACGCGCAGGGAAGCGCGACGGCGACGAGCGCAAGCGGATACCACTGAGGTCCGAGTCTCGCGTTCCAGGTGGCGATCGCTCCGGCAAGACTGAGCGCGACGCCGATCCCGCCGAGGACGAGCGCGTGTCGCATTGGATTGTCCGGCGCGAGCCGCGCGGCGATATAGCACCCGGCGACCGAGATGACAATGCGGTACGCGGTGGCGAGCGCGGAGAGACCGTCGCCGATTGGCTCGCTCCACGGCGGATAGACGCCCGTGGCGTGCAGAACGATGTCGACGGCGGTCGTGAGGACGAAGATCGCCAGGAGGCCCGCCAAAACGGCCCCGATGCGCTGAAGAGTGAGCTTCGTGTTCATCGTTTTTTCTCCTTCCACTGACACGTCGAACGGGGAGACGCCGGATCGACACGGATCCCCAAAAAATTTGCAGGCTCTTCGTATTTTGAGATCCTTCGTCGCGCTTCGCCGACTCAGGATGACGGGGATTTCCTCACCGTCTCTCGGTGGAGCGGCGCCCGCTTCGGGCGCCGGGCTCTCGCGAAAAACGGCGGCCGAAGCGGCCGCCGCTCCACTGCGGATCGGCGACAATGGCCGATGTTTCTGAGAGGAGCTCGCATGCGATCCTTGCTCGCCATTCTTTTCCTTGCCCCGGCTGCCCTGGGACAGACGTACGCGCTGCGCGGCACGCTCATCACGCCCGACGAGGTGATCGAGAACGGTGTCGTGCTCGTGAAAGACGGCGTCATCGAAGACGCGGGCGCGAACGTGACCGTGCCGGACAATGTCAACATCGTCGAGACGCACGGCTTCATCTATCCGGGCCTCATCGATCTCCACAATCACCTGACGTGGAACGCGTTTCCGCGCTGGTCCGCCGGCACGCTCACCAGGAACCGCTACGAGTGGCAGGCGACGGACAGCTACGCCGCCCGACTGAGCGGCTATCAGGCGAAGCTGCGCGACGCCGGATGCGATCTCGAGCGCTTCGCCGAGGTGAAGGCGCTGGTGTGGGGCGCGACGAGCACGGTCGGCAGCCTTCCGCTCGTTTGCACGAAAGGACTCGCGCGCAATCTCGATTACTACTCCGGCTTCTTCGGCACCGAAGCGGCCAAAGAGCCGCTGCAATACCGCGTTTTTCCGCTCGAGCTGAAAGAGAGCGACGAGAAGAGCGTGCGCGACGCGCTGGCCGCCGACAAGCCCGTCATCGCGCATCTTTGCGAAGGCGTCGACGCCAGCGCCGCGCGCGAGCTGCGCATGGCACGCGCGCACGGCTTCCTCACCAAAGGCTTCATCATCATTCACGGCGTTCCGCTCAAGGACAAAGACTTCGCGGAGCTCGGCAAGAACGGCGTCGGCTTCGTCTGGTCGCCGCGCAGCAACATCGAGCTGTACGGCGCGACCGCCGACGTCGCGTCCGCCAAGAAATACGTGACGCTCGCGATCGCGCCCGACTGGTCGCCGTCCGGCAGCAACGGCATGCTCGAGGAAATGCGCTACGCCGCCATCTGGAACGATCAGCAGTTTCCTCCCGTGTTCACGAACAAAGAGCTCGTGCAGATGGCGACGACGAATCCCGCGAAGCTCGCGCGTCTCGACAGCAAAACCGGCCGGCTCGCGAAAGGACTCGCCGCCGACTACGTCATCGTCCGCGCCTCGGCGCGCGATCCGTATCAGGCGCTCATCTACGCCGCGCACGACGACGTCCTCGCGGTCGCCGTGGCGGGACGCCCGCTCTACGGCGACGAGACGATGATGAAGGCGATCAACCCGAACGCCCGCGTCGAGCCGATCTCCGTCTGCGGTGCAGCCAAAGCCGTCGACATGAGCGACAGCGACGACGGCAAGGGAATCTCCTTCGCCGACACGAAGAAAAACCTCATCGCCGCGTTCCGCATGTTCGCATTGCCGATGGCGGGACTGGCCGAGTGTCCGTAAAACCTGACTGTTTGAGCGCGGATGGTTCGACGGCATCGCCGATCCAACGATGACTTCGCCGAACTCAAATTGACTTCGCGGAATGGATCGATGCATTCGCTGAACTCAAATTGACTTCGCCGAAAGGATCGATGCATTCGCCGAACTCAAATTGACTTCGCGGAAAGGATCGATGCATTCGCCGATGTCAAATTGACTTCGCGGAAAGGATCGATCAATTCGCCGAAGTCAAATTGACTTCGCGGAAAGGATCGATGAATTCGCCGATGTCAAATTGACACCGCCGCTTTCAAATTGACACCGCGGCTTTCAAATTGACATCGCCGCTTTCAAATTGACATCGCCGCTTTCAAATTGACACCGCCGCTTTCAAATTGACACTGCCGATGTCAAATTGACACCGCCGAGAGGGGTCGATGTCATCCGGCGTGTGTCCATTCGTGAATTTCTCTTGACGTCTGCTTAGGTGTTGTAGTTAACTATATCACCAGAGCGACGTATCAACCAAGAGATGGACCGCGAATGGAACGACAGCCAGCCGATCTACCGACAGCTTCGCGACCGCGTCGTGGCGCTGATCCTGGACGGCGTCCTCAACGAAGGCGACCCGCTGCCCTCGGTGCGGAACGTCGCAGCCGAGTACCGGCTGAACCCCATCACGGTCCTCAAGGCCTACCAGGGGCTCGCCGACGAGGAGCTCGTCGAGACGCGCCGCGGCCGCGGCATGTTCATCAACGCCGGTGCGCGCGACCTCTTGCTGCAGGCCGAGCGCGAGAAGTTTCTGGCCGAGCACTGGCCGCGCGTGCACGCCACGATTCGCCGGCTCGGCCTGACACCGGACGAGCTGTTGAAAGCCGCCGAAGCGCCGGATGGCGGAGAGGAGAAACGCTGACATGGCCTGCATAGAAGCACGCGGTCTGCGCAAGGCGTTCGGCTCGACGATCGCGCTGGACGGCATCGATCTCACCGTCGAAGAAGGCCGCATTCTCGGGCTGATCGGTCCCAACGGCGCCGGCAAGACGACCGCGCTCAATGCCATCCTCGGCCTGACGCCGTATGAAGGCCAATTGCGCGTGCTGGGCCGCGATCCGTGGAGCGAGCGCGACCTGCTCGTGCGCGACGTCGCGTTCATCGCGGACGTCGCCGTACTGCCGCGATGGATTCGCGTCGCGCAATTGCTCGAATTCGTCGAAGGCGTGCATCCGAAATTCGACCGTGCCAAAGCCGAGGCATTTCTCGCGAAGACGAATATCAAGTGGACCAGCCGGGTGCGCGAATTGTCGAAGGGGATGGTCACGCAGCTTCACCTCGCGCTGGTGATGGCCATCGACGTGAAATTGCTCGTCCTCGACGAGCCGACGATCGGCCTCGACATCCTCTATCGCAAACAGTTCTACGACTCGCTCCTCAATGATTACTTCGACCACAGCCGCACCATCATCATCACGACGCATCAGGTCGAAGAGATCCAGGACGTCCTGACCGATTTCAAGTTCATCCATCGCGGACGCTTCGTGCTGGATTGCAGCATGGAGACATTCGAGGAGCGGTATGTCGAGGTGATGGTGAACCCCGACAACGTCGCCGCCGCGCGCGCGTTACGGCCGATTTACGAGCGGCAGGTATTCGGACGCAGCATCCTGCTGTTCGACGGCATCGAGCGGCAGCAACTCGCGGCATTGGGCGACGTGCGCACGCCGAGCATTGCCGATCTGTTCGTCGCGGTGATCGGCAATGAGACGGCGCAGGGGGTGGCGGCATGAACGAGACCCGTCCTCTGTACTGGTCCGTCCGGCGTGAATTGTGGGAAAACCGCTCGATCTACATCGCGCCGGTGGCCGTCGCGGCAGTCGTCCTGTTCGGCTTCGCCATCAGCACGATCGGCATGCCGCAGCGCCGGCGCGCCGTGCTGCTCCTCGACCCCGCGCACCAGCGCGCCGCGATTCAGGTGCCGTACGACGTCGCCGCGATGGTGTTGCTGATGACCGGCATCATCATCGGGATCTTCTATTGCCTCGATACGCTGTACGGCGAGCGGCGCGACCGCAGCATTCTCTTCTGGAAATCGCTGCCCGTTTCCGATCATACGGCCGTGATCGCGAAGGCGAGCATTCCGCTCGTCATTCTGCCGGCGATTACGTTCATTGTGGTGATCGTCACGCAATTCGTGATGGTGCTGATGAGTACCGCCGTTCTGGCGCCGAGCGGACTCGGTGCCACGACCTGGTCGCGCGTTCACCTTCTCTCGAATTCCGTGATTCTGTTCTATGGCCTCATCGCCCTCGCGTTGTGGCATGCGCCGATGTACGGCTGGCTTCTGGCGGTCTCCGCGTGGGCCAAACGCGCGACATTCTTGTGGGCGGTGCTGCCACTTCTCGCCGTCTGCATCCTCGAGAAACTCGCCTTCAATACGCAGCTGTTCGCAAACATGCTGGGTTACCGCTTCATGGGGCACCTGAAGCGGGCATTCGTGGCCGGTAAGGACGGGCACATCGACTCGTTGTCACAACTCACACCGGGCACGTTCCTGACGACACCCGGCCTATGGATCGGACTGATTTTCGCCGCGGGATTTCTGATCGCGGCAATACGGCTGCGCCGCAATCGCGAGCCGATCTAACGGAGACCTCATCATGACCGCCGCCTTCGCCGTACAACCGGTTGCACAGTCGTCGCCGCGTTTCGGGCCGCCGCGCATTTTGTGGCTCCTGTTGGCCATGGCGGCGGCTTTCGCGGCGTATTTCCTCGCCGCCGATTTCCTGGCAATTGCCTGTTACGCCGCGTCTACAGTCCTCGTTTACGACCTGTTCGCAGCTTCGGTGCGAAAACTCGCGCTGACTGCGATGTCGTTCAGCCTCCTCGCATTCGCCATTGGCGCGATCGGCGGAGTCTTCCAACTCGCCGTGGTGATCGTGCTCAAAGGCGCCCACTACCTGAGCCTTTTCACGGAGCCGCTGCGCTCGCTGGCGCTTTCCATCCTTTCGCTGCGTACGGACATTTCGCGGCTCGCGCTCGCACTGTTCGCCATCCATTGTGTGCTTGCCGGTTACCTCATTCTTCGGAGATCACGGCCATGACCATCCTGTTGATGACTCACATCTGCGGCGCCGTCCTCGGACTGATCTCCGGATACCTGGCGATGTTCTTCCGCAAAGGCTCCGGACTCCACAATGCGGCCGGGACAGTGTTCTTCGTGTCGATGACGGGCATGACGCTCAGCGCGGCGTTCCTTGCCACGTATTTCCGGCCGAATTCGGTCAACACCGCGGCCGGCATGCTCACGTTCTATCTCGTGCTGACCGCATGGTGGACCGCGCGGCATCGCGAGGCGCGGGTGACGTCATTCGATTACGCCGCATTGCTTTTCGTCACAGTCGTTGCCTTCGGCGGACTGTGGTTCGGATTCGAGGCCGCGGGCAGCAGGACGGGCCGGCTCGACCGCATACCGGCGCCGCCGTATTTCATTTTCGGCACCATTGCGCTGCTCCACGCTGTCTTCGACGTCCGCCTGCTCGCGCGCGGCGGCGTCGCCGGCACGCGCCGCATCGCGCGCCACCTCTCGCGCATGTGCCTCGCGCTGCTCATTACGACGTTGTCGCTCTATCCCGGCCAGGCCAGGCTCTTCTCCGCGGCATGGAAACACTCGCCGTTCATCTTCGCGCCGCACATTTTCCTCCTCGGCGCAATGATCTTTTGGCGGATTCGGATGCGCAATCGCAAGCCGCGGCAGCCGGAGCAAACGCCGTCCGCCGTGCACGAACAGGCGATCGCCGCATGATCGCGCGGCTCGCGGGATTCCTCTACCTCTTTACGAACGCGACGGCAATTTTCGCGTTCTATGCGCGCACACAAGCCATCGTGCGCGGCGATGCAGTACAGACCGCGAAAAATATCGCCGCGACGGAGCGACTCTTCCGCCTTGGTATGGTCAGCGAACTGGTCACGATCGCCTGCGTCGTCATGCTCGTCCTCGCGCTCTATGTCGTACTCAAACCCGTCAATGCGAACCTCGCCTTGCTCGCCGCATTCTGGCGCCTCGTCGAGAACATCGTCCTCGCCATGGCGACCACGCACGAATTCGCCGCATTGCGCGTTCTCAATGACCCCAATCTCGCCTCGAAATTCCTCGGCCTCTACGGCGACACATTCCGCATCGGCTTCTTCTTCCTCGGCATCGGCTCACTGATCTTCAGCTACTTATGGCTCCGCTCGCGCTACATCCCTCGCGCGATCGCCTGGTGGGGCATCTTCGCCTCAACGCTCATGGCGCTCGCCGAATTGACCTTCATCGCCTTCCCGCACCTGTCGTCGCGCATCGGCATGGTCTACATGATGCCGATGGGCGTCTACGAATTCGGCCTCGGCTTCTGGCTGCTCATCAAAGGAGTGCGTCATGCAACCAACGAATAGAACCGCTCGTCTCGCCGCCGCGCTGTACGTCCTTGTCGGCGTGACCGCGCCGTTCAGCCTTCTCTACGTTCCCGCCACCTTCATTGTGAAAAACAACCCCGCCGTCACCGCGCAGAAAATCCTCGCCGCTCAATCGATGTTCCGCCTCGGCATCCTCTGCGAGCTGATGACAGCGACCACGGCAATCTTTCTGGTGATGACTCTCTATCGCCTTCTCAACAACGTCAACAGGATGCAGGCCGCACTCATGGTCATCCTCGGTGCCGTCGTCTCCGCGCCGATCTCGTATCTGAATGTCATCAGCGAAATCGCCGCCCTCACACTCCTGCGCGGCAGCACCGGCTTCCTCACCGTCTTCAATCAACCCCAGCGCGAAGCCCTCGCCCTCTTCTTTCTCCATCTCCACGGTCAGGGCTTGCTCGTCGTCCAGATCTTCTGGGGCCTCTGGCTCATCCCCTTCGGCCTTCTGGTGATGCGCTCGCGCTTCCTCCCCAGAATCCTCGGCATCCTGCTCGTGATCAACGCCGTCCCCTACCTCCTCATCAGCACGACCGCATTGTTAGGCCTGCCGTATGTGAGCGTATTGAACAAGTGGGCGCTGATCCCCGAGTTGGGCGAGGTGTGGATCATGTTGTGGCTGTTGATCAAGGGAGCGAAGGTGGAGGCGCAGCCTGCTCTGGAGCGCCCATGAGGGGCTGAACGATCACGGCCAAGCTCTGGCGCCCCGGCGAAGCGCCCCCGCCTCGAACAACAAATACTGGAAGGCGACCCGGCCTGTCGATTTGATTGGGGCTCGATAGCCGAGGAATCGGAGGCGTTGCAGTGGCCGGAGTGACCCACCGCGTAGCAGCTGACGCGTCCTCGGCGTCGACGTACGGACGAACAGCGGGCTCGCAAGAAGCCTGATCGCGGGCAAAGCTTTTTGCTCTGACGGTAAAGCTTTCTCTTCGCCGGCAGAGCTTTTCTCTACGCGGCACGGCACCGGAAGGCAGAAGGCAGAAGGCAGAATTGAGAAACCCGCCCACCAAGGTGGGTTGGGACGTGATTCTCAATTCTGCCTTCTGCCTTCTGCCTTCCGCGCCGGTGCACGACGGTCACGCCATCGTTTCTCTTCCATTACCTACCGGGACGGCGCCGCGCCTTCTGCCAAACGCTCGCGGTTTAGGCCGATCGAGAGTGCTTCTCGAGAAAAACGGTGATGGCCGCTTTGCTGACGCGGCCTTCCGCCACGCCGATCACGAGATCGTAGAACGCATCCTCGCGCGGTTTAAAGCACGGGTGGGCGAGATAGTTGATCTCGCCGCGCTTCAACTCTGGTCCTCCGACTGAGAGTTGTTTCCCACTCAGCGAGACCGTATTCCGGCCAATGCGCCGGTTACGATTGCGCCCCGACGAACGCGTGGGGGATCGTTGTCGCGCGCCGCCCGGATCCCTTGCGCTGGGATCTCGCGCGTTTATTAAAGGCTATTCGGGATGAGGACGCTCTGACGGAGGCAACGCCCCTGTTGAACTCCGCTTCGGTCAATTCCATCCCATCGATGGGGAACACGAAACTCTGGGTTAGCAAGCGACGATTGGTGAAGGCGGCAGGAGTCGAAGAGCGAGCTAATGTATTGCTGGATCAGAGATTTTGTCCGACAACGAGGAACACGCCCGGAACGTACCCCACGCGGTGCCAGCTCAAACTGAACGCAGGTTGCCTAATTGTCGACAGGTAGGTCGTCTGATCGAGGGAAAAGCCCAATACGCGGCGATTGCCGCGTGCTTCCACGTAAGACGCGGGGAACGGTGTTAGGAGCATTGCGATGCAGGATGTACATCGTAGCCATCGCTTCGTAACCTAGGGGTGCACGCTTATCAATTTGCGTACATATCTCGATCAATCGCGCCTTTTCGTCGGCCCCGAGGATGGTTGAGCAATCATGCAGTGGCCTTTCTGCTCGGCTGTGAACGTACTGCGATCGGGTCTCGACTCCGACTCTCCCTAGGCTCGCGACCGCTTCCTCGCAAACGCAAACGGCTAGTGCGAACTCCGAAAAACTCCCGATGATGTACTCGGCGATGCGGTTTCGCTCGCCCAGCAGTTGGTTACCGGATGCAAGAAAGTCGTCGACATACACGATCGCGCCGTCCTCTAGTTTCTCCGTAGTCCGAGAAATGCCTTCGATGTTGTGTCCATCCACGAAGCTGCACCCTCGCTGGACCAGTTGCGCGCGATCACGAAGCTCATTCAGGACCGCCGGGCTGCTGCTGCCCGCGTCGTGGATTGACACGTAGATCACCTTCTTTGCGGGCACCTCCGACCGACGAAGGTGATCGAGCAAAGCCTTGTTCTGTGAAATCAGAGCGTGTCGAAACTGCGACGCCGTAACATATTTGACGTGACGGAGGAGCTTCAGAATCAGCGCGCGGTCGCCTTTCCCCCAGGGGTCTAGCCATTCAGAAACGCTGCCCGTGCTCACCTTCTTTGGTGAATAGTCGCGGAACTCGTGCATCGCCCGAAAGTAGGCGCGCAGGAGATCGAGCATTTAGGGCTTGCTCTCCGAGCTTCTCGGAGCGTCGCCACCTTCGAGCCGATCGAGAAGATCGGATACATAGCGCTGAACGTCGCGAAGATGCTCGATCAGGGACTCGCGATCCTCGCTAGTGTGAACTACGCGAGATTTCTCAAGCTGTGTGACGAATGTGTCGCACGCTCGGATAGCTGTTTGAGTTCGGCCCTTCCTATCCGCAAGAAAGGCGTCGAACGCAGAGCGAGTCTCAAGGGCGGGTTCGTTCACATAGCGACGCAAAGCCTTCACAAGGCCTGATCGGTCTTCCTCGTTTACCTCGAAGGCTTCAGAAATGCGTCGGAAGTGGATTACACTCTTGATTGCTCCCTCTCTGTACTTCTCGACGAATTTCTCGGTAACCCCATCCCTACCGAATTGCTCGTAAACGTCCGGCAGGTGCTTCTGCGTTAGCTCCAACACTGGGTGCAACTCGATCCAGAAGTTCGCGGGAATTCGCTCGGAGGGGTCGACCTCCAGGGACATCTGCTGGAACTTGTCCGGGAAGTTCAGGAGGATCTTGCATCGTTCGATCTGCTTGACACTCAGCCCCGTCAATTTGGACAACTTAAGCGGGTTCTCTTCGCCCAGTTCCTTCATGACAACTCGAAGGCTGTACGCGACGGGCATCAGTTCCCATTGCTCTCGAAAGTTGTGGATCGAGAACATGTAGAGAAGACCCGCGACTTTGTCAGGTTGTTCGACAACGTTCGCCGGGATCGTTACCTGCTTGCCTTCTTCTTCCAGCTCAACGCAGCACCTGAGTCGCCGCTCGCCGTCCAGAATGGCGTACTTCTCTTGTCCCTTAAGTTGGTAGACAGTGATGGGGACAAGAACCCCGTGAACGCGAATGTTCTCCTTTAGGTCACTCAGCGGATCAGGATCGAAAAGCCGACGGGGGTTCTGCGGGTTTGGTTTGAGTTGACTTGGCCGGAGGTGCAAGAGCTTTCCGCGCGGTATGAAGGTACTCTGTCCATGACGATCCGACTTCGCTGTCAGCACGGAGAATCTCCTCCGAGGTTTATGTTGGAGATGAGAACCTCGCTGAATGCGCGACGGCGCGCGGTGAACCCGGCAATGTTCCGTCGCACCGATAATTTGCGGGTTGCGAAACCCTCGCTCAAGAACGCTGACTCATCGCTCTCCGCATAGCTCACCAAGAAGGTGATCCGGCGTGCGTCGAGACGTTCCATCCACGTCCGCAGCCGCAGAAGGTCCGAGTGACTAAAGGCGTTTCGATCGTATTGAGTAAAGACGCGCCGAGCCGTCACCCGAAATGGCGGGTCCATGTAGACAAAGTCTCCCGCTTTCGTCTGCCGGAGAACGGTTTCGAAGTCTCCAGCGACCAGTCGTGTACTTTTCAACCGGCGGGCGACCGCCTGGAGTTGGCTTTCCGTGGGAAGCTGACCGCACTTTCGACCGCCGTACGGAACGTTGAAGCGACCCTGCTGGTTGGTTCGCCAGAGGCCGTTGAAGCAGAAACGATTCAAATAGATGAAGCGAGCAGCGCGCACGGGAGGCGAAAGCAAAGCGGGGTTACGAGATCGAACCGCGAGGTATTCGTCGCGTCCGATCTTCATGCGACGGAGTGCCTTCCCGATCGATGCGGAGTCCTTTTTCACCTGTTTGTAAACATGAACGAGTTCCTCGTTGATGTCTCCGATCAGTGCTCGTTCCGGAGCGAGGCGGAAGAAGAGGCATGCAGATCCCGCGAATGGTTCTACGTAGCGCGAGAAACCAGGCGACCAGTAGCGTGCCAACTCAGGGAGAAGCTTTCGCTTGCTCCCGGCCCACCGCAGCAGCGGTTGCATGGAAGTCATTCGGTCAGTATAGCGATCAGCTTGGGCTCGACCAGGGGTAGAGGCCCAAAGAGCATTTCTTGCATGTTCCGGACGCCCGGTACTTGGACGGAGACCATGTCATGAAGGTGCCCGAGAACCGAGCCGTGTCGCGCAGGCGTGAACGCCCCGAATGACCCGTCGTCATCGATCCATGCGCGGTATCGCTCCGGCAATCGCACCTCGATCGCCTTCTCCGTTTCTATGCCCTGTAGCCGCGCGATGCGAGCGCCGAGATCGATCGCGGTCCGCGCGAGAGCATTCCATTTCGCGTCCCCGGATCTCAATGCATGTCACCGGACGCCAGTAGACACAAAAAGAGCCGCAAAGCCTTACTCTGAGTAAGTTTCGCGGCTGTCTTTGGATCGTGCTGGAATCTGATTTGGTGGAGGCGGCGGGAGTCGAACCCGCGTCCGAAAACTGTGGTGGTGTGGCTCCTACATGCGTTTCTCTCCGTTAAATCTCGTCCACGCCTTGTCCGGAGAGCGGGAACCGGACGCGGACCAGCCTCTTGATCTCGTGACGCGCGCGTAGGCGTTACGCGCGGCACCAGCTCACATCATGACACTCGGTCCCATCGCCGTGAGCGGGCGGTGGGCGAGCGCTCGTGGTTAATTTAAGCCGCGGTAGTTGGAGAGCGGCATCCCGGCGAAACGGAGCAGCCACTGCGGATCGATCGCGCCGTTGGGCGTCTACGAATTCGGTCTCGGCTTCTGGCTGCTCATCAAAGGAGCCAAGGTCGAGTACGAAGCTCGTCGTACAATACGCGGATGAATCGCCTGCTCGCCGTTCTCGCACCCCTTCTCTTTGCCGTCGCCTGTGCATCCTCCGGGGCCGCGCCGTCGTGCAGCGTGGCGCCGGCGGCGGACCATCATCAGCATCTCCTCAGTGCCGAAGCGGCGAAGCTCGGCGGGGAACATCCGCTGGCGGCGGTGGACGTGCCGCCGGCGATCGCGCAGCTTCTGGCCGACCGTGCCGCGCATTGGAACGATAAGAAGGCGCTCCAGGATCTCTTCACCGAGGACAGTGTCGTCTACACGCTCGACGATCACAACTGGATCAAGGGCCGCGCAGACGTCGCCGACTTTCTCGGCGGCCGCTTCGCGCGGCCGTACACCGTGACGCCGGTGGCGGTCCACCTCGACGGGGCGACCGGCTATCTCGCCGGCTACTTCACACGCCCCGAGAAGTATTTCGGCGAGGTGCAGATGTCGTTGCGCAAAGGCGGCGACGGAAAGTGGCGCATCGCCGCGGAGTCGCCGGTCTTCCCCGGCCCGACGGTCCGCACAGAGTACAACGCCGATCAATTGATCGAGAATCTCGACGCCGCCGGCATCCGGCGCGCGGCGGTGCTCTCGGCCGCGTACTGGTTCGGCAGCCCGTTCCACGAGAACGTCGAGAACGAGCTCGAGAAAGTGCGCGCGGAGAACGACTGGAACGCGGAGCAGGCGGCGCGCTACCCCGGCCGCCTCATCGCGTTCATGAGCGTGAATCCGCTGAAGGACTACGCCCTCGGCGAGCTCGAACGCTGCGCAAAGAGCGGCCGTTTCAAGGGGGTGAAGCTGCACTTCGGCAACTCGCAGATCGATCTGAAGAACCCGCAGCACGTGGCGACGATGAAGGAGTTCTTCCGTGCCGCGAACCGGCTGCGGATGCCGATCGTGGCGCATTTGTGGACGATCGACCCCACCTACGGCGCCGAGCACTCGCGGGTGTTTCTCGAACAGCTGCTCCCCGAGGCGCCGGACATCGTCGTGCAGATCGCGCACTTCGCCGGCGGCGGACCGGGTTACACCGATTCCGCCCTCGCCGTGTTCGCCGACGCGATCCAGAAGGGGGATCCGCGCACCAAGAACCTCTACTTCGACGTCGCCACGGTCGCCGACGAGCAGCCGGAGGACGAGCTGAAGCGCTTCGCCGCCCGCATTCGCCAAGTCGGTGTGAAACGCGTGCTCTACGGCAGCGACCTCGGACCGCCGTACGCGCGGCAGGAGTGGCTGACCTTCCGCACGACGGTGCCTTTGACCGATGAAGAGATGCGGACCATCGCCGCGAACGTTGCTCCGTACTTTTAGGTTCGCGTGGTTGGTGGTGGAGGCGGCGGGAGTCGAACCTATCCGTACTCTTTTAGTTTCAGTAAGGTATAAAACACTATACCGCTAAACCTGCCCGAACCGCTGAAGAATCCTATCCGCAGTACGTATTGAGTACGCGGGCGAACCGCACGACCGCGTCGCATCGGAGTTATGAGGCAACTCGAACCAAATCCGCACACTTTTGAAAGCTCACAAGCGTTCGCTCATTGACAACGCGCCGCCTTTACCCTTTCATGGATGTATGGCACCAAGTAGTACCGACCACCAGAGACCTCCGTCCAGTTTCGAGCTACTGCAAACGCTTGACGACACCGATTCCATTTGTTCCTTCGCATTCGATCCTCGAAGCCATACTCTCGTGACCTCTTCCACGGATGGCCCGTTGAAGATCTGGGATCTCGCGACGGGACGACCGCTTCGGGTGCTTGGTAATCACCGAGAGGTCTTTTCACTCGCGTTTCATCCTGATGGTCAACTGCTGGCGTGCGGAAGCCAGCAGCACCACGCTCAAGTCATCGACGTAGCGACCGGTGAGACAGAAAAGATCCTCCAAGGCCCGATTTGGCAAGTCGCCTATAGCGTCGATGGTCGCTTACTGAGCACTTGGGGCGGATCTAATGTGCGCGTCTGGAGCGTGCCCGGATACCAGTTAATCAGATCTCTAGACCATGCGCGGTGGGCCAGAGGAGTCGCATTTCATGCAGCGGCTGAAATCGTGGCGACCTGCGGCGACAAGGCCGTACGGTCATGGAACGTTGCCACGGGAAAGTGTCTTCACGAATCTCGGTTCACGGATGACTCGCGCAACGACACGCTTGCGGTATGCTTTCATCCGCATCGTCAGTTTTTCGCAAGTTCCGCCCCTGGCAATGCAATCGACGTGAGGGATCCCATGACGGGCGAGTTGGTCTGCGCGCTCGAAGGACACACCGACGTGGTCGACGCGCTAGCCTTCTCGCCAGACGGCGCCTTTTTGGCCTCGCGGTCATTGGACTCGACAATCCGAGTTTGGAATTGTGAGACCTGGGAAACGTCTGCCATTCTCGACGCCCCTATCGCAGCTGACGTTTCGCAACATTCGCTTGCGTTCCATCCGACGTTACCGTTGCTTGCCTCGGTCGTGTCTCGGGGCGCGAACCCATCTGCGCGGGCTATACGTCTCTGGCAGTTCGACGCAGATGTTCTGCTTGGGCAACGGAGCGACACCGCAATCCATTATGTGAACGCCAAAGTTGTGCTCGTAGGCGATACCGGTGTGGGGAAATCCGGTCTTAGCCTCGTGCTAAACGGCCAACCCTTCGAAGCCACCGATTCGACGCCAGGGCGCCACGTGTGGACGTTCGATTCGGAAGAAACATCCATTGGTCCTAATCGACGTCAAACTCGCGAAACGCTACTCTGGGACCTCGCCGGCCAGCCGGGATACCGCATAATCCATCAGTTGCACTTGAACGAGGTTGCGGTTGCGCTTGTGGTGTTCGACGCGCGCAGCGAAACGGATCCCTTATCGGGTGTTCGTCACTGGGAGCGGGCGCTACGCTTGGCTCATACGCGCGGTGGATCGCGGTCGGTACCGATGAAGAAGTTCTTAGTTTCTGCGCGCACTGATCGGGGTGCCGTGTCCGTCAGCAAAGCGCGCATCAAAGCGTTCTGCGTAGAGTTCGGCTTCGATGGCTATTTCGAGACAAGTGCTAAAGAGGGATGGCAGATCGACGACCTTCGTACCGCCGTCAAATCGGCAATTCCGTGGCCATATCTGCCGGTAGTAAGCTCCGAACGGCTGTTTGCAGAAATCAAAGCCTTTCTGTTGCGGATCAAGGAAAGTGGACGGTTACTCGCCGCTGTATCGCAGCTTCACGACGAGTTCGGTCGCGATAATGCGACGCGGGCCGAATTTGAGACATGCATCGGCCGGTTAGAAAATCGCGACCTTATCCGACGTTTAAGCTTCGGTGGATATGTTCTGCTTCAGCCGGAACTACTCGATGCCTACGCGTCGGCGATCGTCAATCACGCGAAGAACGAGCCTGATGGATTCGGCTCGATCTCAGAGGATGACGCACTCGGTGGACGATTCTTCGTGCCAAACGAGCAGAAGATTGCGGACAGGGGCCAAGAGCAACTATTGCTTCATGCCACCGTCGAGGAACTCGTCAAGCATGATCTTGCACTAAGAGAGAACGCCGACAACGGTCGATATCTGGTATTTCCGTCACAGTTTAACCGCGACTACTCCGCGGCGCCAGAACCAGAAGGAACGGCGGTTGTAATTTCGTTCGATGGGCCAGTACAGAGCATCTACTCGACGCTTGCGGTAAGGCTTAGTCACAGCGGCCTGTTTGCTACCGATCGCACCAAAATGTGGCGCAATGCCGCTGTCTTTAGCGCGACGGCTGGCGGAGGTTGTGGAATCTTTGTGCGAGAGTTTGCTGACGAGGGTCATGGCCAAGTGCTTCTTTTCTTCGACTCGGAGGCCAGCGAACAAACCCGTTTCCATTTCGAAGACTACGTCCATTCGCACTTGCGGCGCCGTGCGATTGATGGGTCCATCGATCTGACGCGCTACTTTATTTGCGTGGAGTGTGCGTCGCCAGTGCCAGAGCGATACGTGAAGATTCTGCGCGAGAAAGGCAAGCGAGAGTTCGAGTGCCCCTGTGGTTCAAAGGTGGCGATCGTCGAGCCCGAAGAGCGGCTCGGTGCGAAGTACCCGTCGCAAGTGGCGGTCATGGATAGGTCTGCTGACCGTCAGCGTGATTTTGACGCCCTGATTGTATCCGCAAGCGGCGAAACGCACACTGAAAGCTTTGTCGGCTGGGCTGGTGACGCGCGTGCCATGCTGGCCATCGTCTTTACAGACGTAGTGGGTTCCACGGCTTTGGAGAATCGAATCGGAAGCGAGCGGATGAATGTGGTGCGACGCAGTCATTTCGCACAAGCCCGTAAGCTCTTGGCGCAGTATCGCGGACGGGAGATAAAGACGATTGGCGACAGTTTCATGGTCGCGTTTCGTCGTGTGGAGGAGGCACTGGACTTTTCGCTTGCTCTTCAAGAAGCGCCAGGGGATCGGCAAATTCAGGTTCGAGCCGGGATCCATGTGGGTGCGATGCAAATCGAAGAGGATGACGTGTTCGGAGGGACAGTTAACTTTGCGGCGCGCGTTGTCGGGGCGGCGAAAGGCGCTAACGTGTGGCTGAGCGACAGGGCGCACGAAGATATTCATGCTCTCCGCGCAGAGCGACATCAAGGGCTCAAGTGGAAGCGCCACGCTGGTGAAGCGATGAAGGGCTTTCGCGGCACCTTTACGCTGTGGTCCCTGCGAGCATGAACGACGGCCCGTTGAACCGGAGTGCCGTGGCGGCCGACAGATTGTCCACTCTTGGGCAGTACGCGGCCAAGCCGATGACCGTAAGTCAATGAAGTAAAAGCACTTTCGTTGGTGGAGGCGGCGGGAGTCGAACCCGCGTCCGAAAACTGTGGTGGTGTGGCTCCTACATGCGTTTCTCTCCGTTTAATCTCGTCCACGCCTTGTCCGGAGAGCGGGAACCGGACGCGGACCAGCCTCTTGATCTCGTGCCGCGCGCGTAGGCGTTACGCGTGGCACCAGCTCACATCATGACGCTCGGTCCCATCGCCGTGAGCGGGCGGTGGGCGAGCGCTCGTGGTTAATTAAGCCGCGAGAGCGAAATCAGTGTTCGCGTTTGTGTTTTTCGATCAGGTTTACGAGTTGATCGAGCTCGGCATGCAACCACGACCCCGACGAGTCCCCGTCGAAGCCGGTACGCCCCCAATTTGTCAACGAGCCGCATTCGAAAACGGGTACGTGCGTGGCAGAATTTCGGGTGCTTGCTTCCGCCCGCCCCGGGCGCGGGAGCGGGCACGGGTGCGGGCGCGGGAAGAAGGCGCCGAAAGAGAGACGGATGTTCGAGGAAATCGTTCGACGCGCATTTGAAGAAGACCTGCCGGACATCACGAGCGAGGCGATCTTCGATCGCAGCGATCGGGGCGAGGCGCACTTTCTGGTCAAGGCGCACGGCGTGATTGCCGGGCTCGACCTGATCGAGACCGTGTTTCGCATGCTCGATGAAACGGCTGAGATCGACATCGAGAAGAAAGACGGCGACGTGGTGGAGAGCGGCGACATCGTCGCGCACGTTCGCGCGTCGGTGATCGCGTTGCTTTCCGGCGAGCGCACGGCGTTGAATCTGATGCAGCGCGCGTCGGGGATTGCGACGGCGACGCGCGCGTATGTCGATGCGGTCCGCGGGACGCGCGCGAAGATTTACGACACGCGGAAGACCGCGCCCGGGTTGCGGATGCTCGACAAGTACGCGGTGCGGGCGGGCGGCGGGGACAACCATCGCATCGGGCTGCACGACATGTTTTTGATCAAGAACAATCATGTCGATCGCGCGGGCTCGATCACCGCGGCGGTCGAGCGCGTGCGTGCGCGAAAGATGCCGCAGCCGGTGATGGTCGAGGTGCGCGATCTGGTCGAGCTCGATGAAGCGCTCGCACTCGCTCCGGACTTCATCCTGCTCGACAACATGTCGAACGACGACATGCGCACCGCGGTCGAGCGCGCCGCCAGCCGCGTGCAACTCGAAGCGTCGGGAGGGATTACGCTCGCCAACGTGCGTGAAGTGGCGGAGACCGGCGTCGACCGCATCTCCATCGGTGCGCTCACGCACTCGGTGAAAGCGCTCGATATTTCGATGCGAATTGAGATGGGCACACATAGGCTCATAGGCTCATAGGCTCATGGGCGCATAGGCTCACAGGCTTCATGGGGGCCCCCTAGGCGCCCCTGAGCCTATGAGCCCGTGAGCCTCCTCCCCGTGGAGCGCATAGGCTCATAGGCGCATAGGCTCATAGGCGTAGCCCCCATGCGCCCCTGAGCCCATGTGCCCCTGAGCCTCGTCCCGTGGCATGGTCGTTGCGCCGATCTGTCCGGCAATGTCATCCTTTACCGTCGCCGTCGTCGATGATGACGCCGCGATCCGCCGGCTGCTGCGGCTGCTTCTGCATCGCGCGGGTTACGAGACGCGTGAGTACGCGACCGGACAGGAAGCGAGTGTCTCGTTGCGCGAAGAGCCATGGGATCTCGCGATTCTCGATCGTCGATTGCCGGAGATGGACGGCATCGCGCTCGCCGAGGAGCTGAAGGCCATTCCGGAATTCCGGTGGCGATACATCGTGATGCTGACCGGCGAGGACGATCAGGACGCGAAAGTCGAAGGGCTGGAGAGCGGTGCCGACGACTACGTCACCAAGCCGTTTCAGCCGCGCGAGTTTCTCGCGCGCATTCGCGCCGGCGAGCGCATCGTGCGGCTGCAGAAGGAACTGCTGGAGACCAACAAGCGCCTCGAGCTCCTCTCCATCACCGACGGCCTCACGAAGCTCAACAACCATCGCTATTTTCAGGACGAGCTCGTGCGCGCGTTCGAGGAGTCGATGCGCTATGGACGTCCGCTGTCGCTGGCGATGATCGATCTCGATTTCTTCAAGAAAGTGAACGACACGTACGGGCACGCGGTCGGCGACGAGGTGTTGAAGTGCGCGGCGAAGTTGTTCAGGCAGTCGGCGCGCAGCACCGATCTCGTCGCGCGTTATGGCGGCGAGGAGTTCGCGGTGATGATGCCGGAGACGGACCTCGAAGACGCGGCCGTGTTCGCCGAGAAAATCCGTTCGATCATCGAGTCGACGTCGTTCGATACCGCGGCGGGATCGATTCCCGTCACCGTCAGCATCGGCGTCGCCAGCGTTCCCCACAGCCGCATCACGACGCCGAAGGAGCTGATCGTCGCGGCCGACAAAGCGCTCTATCGCGCAAAGAAGAACGGGCGCAATCAGGTGCAGTGCGAGAAACGGCGGGATCCGGCCGCGCCGCGGAAGGCGCCGCAGGAGCAAGCGGTATGAGGTTGCGGAGTCACGCGGTGGGGCAACGAGTCTGCGTAACCGCGCGACCGGGCAACGGCGCAACCGATCAGTGCAGCTCGCGCGCGCAGCGCTCGATCTCGAGGCGCAGATTCACCACGTACTGCTGGACGCGAGCATCGAGATCGTCGTTGCCCTGGCGCTCCAGCGCGTCTTCCAGCGCCGCGGCGTCCGAGGAAATCCGCTGATAGCCGTACGATCCGCCGGAGCCTTTGAGCTGATGCGCGAGATAGGTGAGGCGCTCGATTGCCTTCTCCGGGGAGCCCTCGAGCGCCGACTGCATCTCGTTCACCTTCTCGCGCGCTTCGTCCAGAAACACCCGCCTGAGGTCGTCCAGCTCCGTGTCCACCATGGTCCCGCCGCCTCTTCTGCACGCCGTGTGCCGCACGTCTGACCTATGATCGTGTGCGATGAGCACGGAGAGCCTCATCGTCCCGCGCGCGGCGTTCGACATCGAAGAGCCGTGGAGCGTGCCGCCGGAGTGCAAGCCGGTGCGCCTGCGACGCGCCACCGATGGTGCATCGCCGCGCCTCGCGACGCGCGTCGCCGTCTGGTACGACGATGACTATTTGACCGTATTGTTCAGCGCGGACGACGATCACGTCGACGCGACGCATCTGCAGCATGATGCGCCGCTGTACGAGCACGATGTCGTTGAAGCGTTCGTTGCGCCGGAGCGCGCCGGCGACTACTTCGAGCTCGAAGCCAGCCCGCGCGGCACGCTGTTCGACGCGCGCGTGCATTCGCCCGACGGCGTGCGCGCGACGATGGAGGTCGATCGCGACTGGAACTGCGAGGGACTCTTCGCCGCGATTCGCAAGACGACGGAGGCGGATGGCGCGATGACGATCGACACGCTGATCCGCATCCCGTTTGCCGGCGTCGGCCGCAGGACGCCGGCTGCAGGGGAGGAGTGGCGCGGAAACTTTTTCAGAATCGATCGCCATTCGCGGCACGGCGACGAGTTCAGCGCGTGGCAGCCGACGATGAAGACGCCGGCGGACTTTCACGTGACCGCGGCGTTCGGCGTGCTGCGATTCGGTGAAAAGGTAAAAGGTGAAAGGTAAAAGGTGAAAGTGTTCTCGGCGCGAGCACTTTTACCTTTTTCCTTTTACCTTTGACCTGATCATGGCGTCGCAATTCGAAGCGGAGCAGTACGAGCTCGCGTATCCCGATGGCGCGGAACATCACTGGTGGCATGTTGCGCGGAGCGAGATCGTGTTCGACGTTTGCGAACGGATCGGCGCGACGCGAGGACGCGTGCTCGACGTCGGCTGCGGACGTGGCATCGTCGTCCGCTCGTTGCGCGGGCGAGGCGTGGATTGCAGCGGCGTCGAGCTCGGGCCGGCGAAGCCTCTCGCCGGCGTCGAGCACTTCATTCGCGTCAACATGAATGCGCTCGATCTGCCGCTCGTCGAGCGGGAACAGACGAAGACGATTCTGCTGCTCGACGTGATCGAGCACGTTCCCGATCCGGTTGTCTTTCTGCGCGCGTTGCTCGCTGCATTTCCCAACGCGATCCATGTAATCGTGACCGTCCCCGCACGTCCGGAGCTGTGGTCGAACCACGACGAGTTTTACGGACATCACATGCGCTACACGCTGCCGGGGATCGCCAAACTCGCGGATGCGCTGCAGGCGCGCTCCACGTGGCGCAGGTACTTCTTCCGCCCGCTCTATCCACCGCTCTGGCTCGCCGCGCGATTGAAATTGCAGCGCAACGTCGCGCTGACGGCGCCTTCGGCTTGGACGCGCTGGATTCACAGGATCGTTGCGAAGGCGCTGGTGCTCGAATATCGCGTCCTGCCGTCCGTTCTCGCCGGCACGAGCATCATCGCCGCGTTCAGTTTCGAGGGAGTGGTGCGCGCCTCAGGCGCGCCTTTCAGGGCGGGAGGCGCGCTGGAAGCGCGCACCACTCCAGCCGGTGATCGGGCGGGCAGCTTGCAGGCAGGCTGACCCGTGCGGAAATCCATTCTCCTTCTCCTCATTGCAACCGCGCTGCAAGTGCGCGCTGGCGAGTGGGGCTCGCGCGGGGTGAGCCAGCGGTTTCTCATCGACGGCAGCCGCCTTTACGCTGCAGACGGCCGAGGAGTGTCGGCGTATGACATCTCGAACCCGTCGACGGTGCGGCGCATCGACGTCGAGACCGGCGACGACGAGACGCGCGACCTCGCGCTGATGCGCAGCACGCTCCTCGTCGCGACGGTGCGCGGCATCGATCGCTTCAACGTCGATGATGCCGGCACGCTGACGCGCATCGATTCGTTCCACGACATCCGCGACTTCACGCGCATCGCCGCGAACAACGACTACATCGCGGCCGTCGCCGGCTCCGACGTCACGATCTTCGACAGCGGACTGAACGTCGTCCGCCATCTGAAGTACCTCACTCCCGTCCGCGCGGTCGCATTCGTGGGCGAGGTGCTCTACGTCGGCGTCTCCGAAACGGCGATCTTCGTGATCGATCCCGCGAGCGGCGCGCAGCTCGCCGATCTTCCCGTCGACGCCTCCGACTTTGCGCGCTCCGGCTCGACGCTCTGGGTTGCGAGCATCTCGCAGGGACTCGTCGCGCTCGACGTCACCGAATCCTCCGCTCCCGAAATCCTCGGCCGCACGCAGCCCGGCGTCTTGAAACTCACCTCCGTCGCCGCGAGCGGCACGCGCGTCTACGCGATCGAGTCGATCAACGTCGTGCACGTGTTCGACGCGACGAACCCGCGCGACGCGCGCGAAGTGTCGAGCGTGCATGAGTGGGTGCGCACGATCGCCGCGAGAGACACGCGCCTCTTCCTCTCCGGCACGAACATCGACATCGACGGAATGGTCTACGAGACCGGTATCCCGGTGCTCGTGTACGACGCCACGGACGTCGCATCGCCGCACGTCGCCACGCAGTTCAACGATTACGCTGGACCGGTGAGCGGCGCGTGGACGGACGGCTCGATCGCGATCATCGTCGACGCGCCGTATCTCCGCGTCCTCGACGTGTCGAAGACCGATGCGCCGCGCGAGCTCGCGTCGATCGTCGTTCCGAACATCCAGGACCACATCCGGGTGCGCGACGGCACTGCGATCCTTTACGGACGCGGACTCGTGAACTTCGTCGACGTCTCGAATCCGCTGAAGCCGAAATATCTCGCGACGTGGAACTCGAGCGGGCGGCCGGCCAGCGCCGCCGCGTTTCTGCGCGACTCGATCGTCGAGGCGAACCAGCACAGCGGCCTGCACATCGTCGACTACAGCGTGCCGCAAAACGCGCGTCTCATCGCGTGGCGCATCTGGCATTACACGGACGTCGTCGCCGGCGACGATGCGGTCTACGCGATGCAGCCGGAGGCGTTCCTCGCGCTCGATCTCACCGATCGCAATCACGTGGTCGTCGTCGAAGACCGCAACGTCCTCGGCTACGCGCAACTCGACTCCGTGCCGCCGATCTCCCCCTCGCCGCGGTATCTCGTCTGGCGCGGCGTCGATCACCTGATGCTGCTCACACTCGAAGACCGCTTCCATCCGAAAGAGATCGCGAAGATCCCGATCGCGCGGCCGGACGTCTTCGGCACGTCGGCGACGAGCATCTTCGTCACGAACGACGGCGTGCTCGATCGCATCGAAGTGGCAGATCCATCGAACGTGGCCGACACCGGCCTGCGCGTCCTCGCGCCGCGGCAAATCGCCGTCGCCGGTGAAAAAATCGTCGTTGCCGACCGCTACAGCGTGCGCGTCTTCGGGCCCGACACCGCGCCTCCGCCGGCGGCCCCGGTGAAGCGGCGCGCGACGAGGCACTGAGCTGCGCTGATGGCAGATGGCAGATGGCGGATGGCGGGTGAAAGTGCCAGAACTGAGACACTTTCGCTCGCCATCTGTCATCTGCCATCTGCCATCGATTCAGGGAATTCAACGGAACTTTTCTGATTTGTAAATGGCAATCCCGGGTAACGGCGTATACAGTGAACGGCGGCCAGGGAGACCCTTTTGTCCATGTTCCATAACCTTTCCAGAACGATCGTCGTCGCGGCATTGCTCGCCGGCGCTGCTGCCGTCCATGCGGACGACCCGAAATGCAGCGCGTCCGCGCGTGAATGCGAGCAGCGCATCCGCCAGATGCTGAGCGGGCGCCGTTTCTTAGGCGTGACGATCGAAGAGCAGCGTCCCGGCGGACTCGTCGTCAAGGCAATCACCGCGAAGAGTCCTGCCGAACGCTACGGTCTGAAAGAAGGCGACCGGCTGATCGCGCTGAACGGACGTTCGCTGACGCAGGCGTCGGCGAAAGAGTTCAAGCAGATCCTCGCCGGCGCGCGCGCAGACGGAAAGCTGTGGCTGATCATCTGGCGGCGCGGGGCGTATCGGCGGGTCGATGCGCAGCTCGAGCCGTATACAAAGGAGCAGATCGACAAGATCATCGCGGCCCACCTGGCGGAGAGTCACACCACCACGGCGGGCGCTCAGTGATGATCGTGATCTCCGGCCGATGCTCGACGCGATTCTCGCGAAGTTGAGACTCACCGTCTCCCGCAGGGGAGCACGGCCGCGACGCTTTTCGATTCTCGTTCCCTTCCTGATCATCTCCGTCGGGCTCGGCGCGCTGGCGTGGCGCTCGTACAACCTCTCCGCGACCATGGAGCGCGGCGCGAGCGAGCTCGCGCAGCAGTACGGCGGCTATGTCGCCGACATCACCGCGCGTCGCGTCGACGGTGCCGTCGCGGGCGAGCTGACGCGCGTCGCCGAAGAATGGCAGCAGATGGAGCGCCGCAGTCCGGCGCCGACGTTCGCGTCCCTGCGCCAATGGGTCACGAAACACGAGTGGATCCTGTTCGCGGTCTACGTCCCCGACTACGACCCCGCGAGCGGCGTGTACGTGTCGGAAGTCGCGAGCTCGGCCAAACAGGGCTCGAGGATGTCGAAAGAGTTTTACACGTCGACGGGAACGGTGAAGTACGACTACGACCCGCAGCGCCTGCTGACGGAGTTGCAGCGGACGGCGCGGCAGCAGCCGCTCGTGAGCATCGATCCGCGAGGGACGCTCGCGAAGCGAGTCACCGAGGTGGCGATCGTTCGCACCACCGGGCCGGAGAGGCCGGAGAAAGTCGCGGACGGATACGCATTCACCGCGAAGCTCGCTGCGCCGTTCGACGGGTTCGGCGTGCGCGCGGTCGTGCGCACCGAATTCGCGGGCGGACACGGCTGGCAGAACCCGCGCACGACGAGTCTCTGGCTGAGTCTTCTGGCCGTCATCCTGACCGCGTCGGGCGTGCTGCTCGCGATCCGCGGCATCAACAAAGAATCGGAGACGATGAAACTGCGCGGCGCGCTGATCGCAAACGTCTCGCACGAGCTGCGCACTCCGCTCTCGATGATCCGCCTCGGCGCGGAGACGCTCAAGCGCGGCAAGCTGCGCGATCACGAGCGCACGGAAATCCAGGACCAGGTCCTTCACGAAGTGCTGCTGCTCTCGCATCTCGTCGAGAACGTCCTCGACGTCGCGCGCATCCAGAACCAGAACTCGAAGGCGCTGGCCTTCACGCCGATCGGTCCGCGCGATCTCATCCGCAATCTCGTCTCGACGTACGAGTCGTGGATCCGCAGCAAGGGCTTCACCGTGTCGCAGCATCTCGACGAGACGGTCGAAGAGCAGATGTGGGATCGCGACTCCGTCTCTCGCGCGCTGCTCAACCTGATCGACAACGCGATCAAATACTCCGGCGACGACAACCACGCGATCGACATCGTGTTGCGTCAAACTGCCGATCACGTGATCATCGAAGTGAAAGACCACGGCCTCGGCATCGACGCGAAAGACGCCTCGAAGATTTTCGAGCCGTACTATCGCGCGCGTTTCTCCGATACTCACACGCGGCGCGGCGCGGGACTCGGTCTCACGCTCGTGCAGCAGATCCTCGAGTCGCACGGCGGCCGCGTCGAGCTCGAGTCCGTCCCCGGCAATGGCTCCACGTTCCGCCTGATGTTCCCGCGTGACCTCTCCGGCGCACCCCAGGAAGTGCCGGCCTTGCGCGCGAGCGAAGCCTTTTAGGAAACTTCCCCGGCATCGAGTCGTAACAAGTTCGAACGGAGTGATGAATGACGAAGATCCTGATCGTGGAGGATGAGGCTGGTCTGCGCCAGGGGCTGGAGATCAATCTCCGCCACGAGAACTACGAGACCGTGACGGCCGGCGACGGCGAAGAAGCGATCCGCCTGTTCCACGCGGAGGCGCCCGATCTCATCCTGCTCGACCTCATGCTGCCGAAGAAGAGCGGATTCGAAGTGCTCGATCACATCCGCAAAGTATCGAAAGTGCCGGTGATCCTGCTGACGGCGCGCGGACAGGAGACCGACAAAGTGCGCGGACTGCGCGGCGGCGCGGACGACTACGTGACGAAGCCGTTCGGCGTGCAGGAGCTGTTCGCGCGCATCGACGCGGTCATGCGCCGCAGCGAAGTCGTGACGCAGTCCTCGAAGGCGGTCTGCGAAGACTCGCTGATCCGCCTCGATCCCGCGACGCGCGAAGCGGCGGCGAACGGACAGAAGCTCAAACTCTCGCCGAAAGAATTCGATCTGCTGATGTATCTCTTCAAGAACAAAGAGCGGGTCGTCCCGCGCGACGAATTGCTCTCGCGCGTCTGGAACTATCGCGTCGATCTCAATCTCAATAGCCGCACCGTCGACACCCACGTCACGCGACTGCGCCGCAAACTGCAGAAAGCGGTCGGCACGGACGCGGCCGTGATCGTCGCCGTCGCAAAGATCGGCTATCGCTACCTGGGGCAGACCAGCGGACCGGCCACGGACCACTAGTGGAGCGGCGCCCGCCCTCGGGTGCCGAAAGGATCGCGCGCCGGAACGCCTCGGCGGCCGAGGGCGGCCGCCGCTCCACTGGTATACAATCGCGCGCCATGCGTCATAGGGACCACGCCGTCTGCATCTGTCGTTGCGGCGAAACGGGTCCGTAGTACGCCATCACATTCGCAGCGAAACACGGACCCGAGCCTTCACCGGCTTGGGTTTTTTCTTTTGGTAAGAAGGAGAGCAAATGTCTGAACGGATCTACGACAACATCACGGAGCTCATCGGAAACACGCCTCTCGTGCGCATTCGCAGAGTCGGCCCGGAGAACGCGGCCGAGGTACTGGCGAAGCTCGAGTCGTTCAACCCTCTCTCGTCTGTGAAGGATCGCATCGCGATCTCGATGGTCAACGAGGCGGAGAAGTCGGGCGAGATCGGGCCCGGCTCGACGATCGTCGAGGCGACGAGCGGCAACACCGGCATCGGACTCGCGTTCGTCGCGGCGGCGAAAGGCTATCGCTGCGTGCTGGTCATGCCGGACACGTTCTCGATCGAGCGCCGCAAGCTTCTGCAAGCGCTCGGCGCGGAGCTGATCCTCACGCCGGGACCGGCCGGCATCAAAGAAGCGCAGCGCGTCGCCGGCGAGTACGCACAGAGGACGCCGGGCGCGTGGCTCTCGCGGCAGTTCGACAATCCCGCGAACGTGAAGATCCATCGTGAGACGACGGCGCGCGAGATTCTGCGCGACACCGGCGGACGCGTCGACGCGGTCGTCGCGGGCGTCGGCACCGGAGGCACGGTGACGGGCGTCGGACAGATCCTCAAGCAGGAGCTGGGCAAGGACAAGATCCGCATCGTTGCCGTCGAGCCGGTCGAGTCGACGGTGCTCAAAGGCGGCACGCACAGCCCGCACAAGATTCAGGGCATCGGCGCCGGTCTCATTCCGGCGATCTACGACGCGAGCGTCGTCGATCAGGTCATCGACGTCGCATTCGAGGACGCGGTGCGTGTTGCGCGCGCTCTGTCGAAAGAAGAAGGACTGTTCGTCGGCATCTCCGCCGGCGCCGTCGCGTGGTCCGCGTTCGAAGTCGCAAAAGAGCTCGGAGTGGGCAAGCGCGTCGTCGCGGTGCTGCCGGACACGGGCGAGCGTTATCTCTCGACCGCGCTCTTCGAGTACACCGACGTCGTGAACGCGCCGGCGACGACGCCGCAGATGTGGGCTGAGATGCAGGCCGCTGCTGCTGCTGCTGCGAATGCGTGACACGACCATCGCATGGATCGCCGCCGCGGCGCACGCCGTCGCGGCGGCGGCCATGCTGTTGTGGTTACGCGCGGGACTTCCTCCCGCGCCCGATGACGAGCGCATCCCGTACATCGCGTCGCATCGCATCGCGTGGACGAGCGGCTGGCTGACGTGGCAGCTCGCGGTGCTCTCGCTCATCGCGCTCTACGCCGTGCTTGCACGTCGCTTCCGCGGCGCGCTCCCGCTCGCGGCGCTCGCGATCGGCACCGCGGGCGCGTCGATCGACGTCGCGACGCAGATGCGCTTCATCGTGATCCTGCCGAAGCTGCACGGCGATGCGTTCGCGCTCCTAGATCGCGAGCTGGAAGCGATGACCGGCTACGCCGCGAACGGCTTGTACACGCTCGCGTTCGTGCTGTTCGTCGTCGCCGGATGGCGCGAGCTGCCGAAGCTCGCCAACGCGCTCGCCGCGCCGCTCGCGGTCAGCGGATTCGCGCTCGCGATCGCGGCGCTGATGCATCACGCGCTCGGCGAGATCGTCTCGTCCGCGATTCTCTTTCCCCTCTTCACGCTCTGGACGATTCTCATCGCGCGATGGCTGCGAAACGCGTAGTCGTCCTCGGCGCGCGCGGCGTCTTCGGCTCGCTCCTCGTGCGCGAGCTTCAAGGGAAGTACGACGTGGTTCCCGCAGGCCGAGACTTCGATTGGAGTGGTGCGGGCTTCCAGCCCGCCTCCCAAAGGCGCGCCGGAGGCGCGCACCACTCCATCTTCGCTGTTCTCTGCGCAGCTGGTCCATTTCAGACACTCGACCGCAACCTCGCGCGCATGGCCGTCGAAGCCGGCGCGCATTGGCTCGACATCGCCGATGACGAAGGATGGTTCTTCGATCTCGTCGACGACTCTTCGCTCGACGCGCTCGCGCGCGAGAAAAACGTCGCAGTGATCCCGGGACTCTCGTCGCTGCCCGCGGTCTCCGGCGCGCTCGTGAGAAGACTCGGCTCGCCGAAGAACGTCACGATCACGCTCCACATCAACAACCGCAACGCGAAAGGCGCAGCCGCCATCGCCAGCGCCGCCGCGAGCGGCGGCCGCACGCTGCACACGCCCGATCGGGAGCTGCTGCGCCGCGAGCTCGGTATCGACGCGGAGGCACGCGTCGAGTTCGAGTCGGCAATCGCGCGTCCGATGCTGCGACTCCTCGGCCGCTGGCCGCGCTTCGCTGCGAAGCTCGCGAAACCGTTTCGCTTCGGCAAGCCCGGCGGAGCCGTCGAAGTGCGCAGCGGAGATCGCGTCGCGCGCATCGAGAGCCGCGATCAGCGGCTCGCGATTTTGCCGGTCGTGTTCGCACTCGAGCATCTCGAAGAAGCCAAGGAGAGCGGGCATCTTGCCCGCCTCCCGGGGGCGGGCGGGACGCCCGCTCTCCTCGGATTGCGCGGCTGCCTCACGCCGAGCGTGTTCGACGCCGAAGAGTTGCTACGCTTCTGCGCGCAATGAAGCGCCGCAACTTCCACCGCATCGTCTTCGCCGTCGCCGGCGCGTACAACCTCGGCTGGGGCGCGTACAGCGCGATCGATCCGCAGTGGCTGTTCCGTTTCGCCGGGATGCCGCTCTCCAACTACCCGGAAATCTTTGCCTGCCTCGGCATGGTCGTCGGAATCTACGGCTTCCTTTATTGGGACGTGGCGCGCAATCCCGAACGCGGCTTCCTGATCGCCGCAATCGGTCTCCTCGGCAAGGTCCTCGGCCCGATCGGGCTCGTTCAGCTGATCGCCAGCGGCGCGTGGCCGCTGAAGAGCGCGGTGCTCTGCATCACGAACGATTTCATCTGGTGGATTCCGTTCGCGATCTACCTTCGCGATGCTCGAGGTGCAGGCGCAGCTGCGCAAACTTCTCGCGCTGCTCGGGCGTGAGCACGGCTTCGATCTCGCGGTTCGCCGCTTCCAGCTCCTGCCGTACGCGCGGCCGCACCGACTCCGTGAGCGCGACGATGCGCTGGTGATGGCGCATCACGATCTCCTCGACTTTAGTGTGCTGCTCGGGCGTGAGATCGAGCGTCTTGTCGAGGCGCCGCACCATTGCCTGCGGCGCGAAGCGCGAGGTGCGGCCGTGCATGCGCCGCATCAGGTGCACGTGTTCGATCAGCATCCCGGCGATCGCGCCGGAGACGAACGCGACCAGCACGACGATCACGGCGATGACGATCGTCTTCTTCGATCCGCGCGGCGGTGCGGCGATCACGGGGTCACTGACCGACACTGTAGCTGTCTCCCGCCATCACGATCTCCACGCTCGAGTCGCCCATCGAGCCGTTGTCATTGCTGTCGATCGTCGCGATGCTGATTCCTGCGGCGATCGCGATGATGCCGAGGGTCGCGGCGATCGGGCGGAACCACCGCGCGAGCAGTTGCGCGACCGTCGGACGGAGGATGCGCTCGCGCACGCCGGCGCGGATGCGCGCCATCGCGAACGGATCGGGCTCGTAGCGCAGCGGCGCCGCGTCGACGCGTACGCGCGAGAAGAATGTTTCGTCAGTCATCGCCGTCTCCGTACAAGTCCGCCAGCTTCTCCCGGAGCTTCGCGCGCGCGAGCGAAAGGTGCGACCGCACCGTTCCCTCGCTCAGTCCCGTCATCGACGCGATCTCGCGATGTTCGAACTGTTCGATCAAATGCAACTGCGCGACGACGCGCTGCATCTCCGGCAGCTCGTCGATGGCCCCGCCGATCCGCCGCGCGATCTCGTTCGCGATCGCCGGAAGATCGGCGCGGTCCCGGCGCATGGCCGGCTCGCGCTCCGTGAGCTCTTCGTGCTTCACGCGCCTGCGATGCTTCAGCACATCGAGCGCGAGATTCGTCGTGATGCGAAAGATCCACGGTCCGAACGGCTCGCCGGAGCGAAAGCGTGCGATGTTCTGATACGCCTTCACGAATGCCTCCTGCGCCAGCTCCTCGGCGTCGATCGCGTTGCGCACGATGCCCCATGCGATCGATAAGACCCGCTTCGAGTAAAGGGACACCAGGGCGTCGAATGCCCCGGTGTCCCCGGCCTGCGCGTGCTCGACGAGCTCGCGTTCGGATTCCACACGACTTATTGGCGATGCTTTTCGAAGCGCGCCGCGCGCTCTTCGATCATCTTCCCGAGCTCCGCGCGCTGGTCGGCGGTGAGGACGTTCAGCGCCTTGGAGGTGGCCTGGAGCATGTTCGTCTTCATCGCGCGCTCGGCGTTGGACTGCTGATCGATGAGCGCCTGCGCCGCGGCGAGATCGTTCGGGTTCTTGAGCAGCGTCTCGGTGATGTCCTTCATGCCGCCGCGCATCGACTCGCGATACTGCGCGTTCTGGTCGTGCAGCGAGGCGTAGATGGCCTTGATCTGATCGACCTGCTGCTCGCTGAGGTTCAGCTTTTCGGCGAGTTTGTCGAGATGACGGCCGCCGAAAAATCCGAGGGCGCCGCCGCCGTGCGCGTGACCGCGCATGCCGCCGCCAAATCCGGGCTCCGCGTAAACGAACGGGACCGCCGCGAGCGCGGCGACCACGAGAATGCTTCCGACGATTGCGATGCGTTTCTTCATGGGGTTGTGTCTCCTTTTCTCTGCATTACGACCGTCAGACGCGGGTGTTGAATCATTCGTTTACGTGGAGGAGAGGCAATCCCGCCTGTCCCTGTCGACAGAGGCCCTCGAGGAGAGGCAGGATTGCCTCTCCTCCACCTTATAATCGCGGCCTGGCCTCGATACCCGTGTCCATGCGAATTCCTCTCCTGATGCTGGCAGCGCTCCCGCTGGCCGCGCAAACGCCGGCGCTCACGTGCCCGCCGCCGGCCGGCGGCCGCGCCTGCGAAGTCTTCCACTATCACGTCTCGCTCTATCGGCCGGACACGAAGCAGCGCGTCGAGTTCTACGCGACGCCGCAGTTCGCGACGCAGACGGCGTGCGAGCGCGCGCGCGATGCGCGCGTGGAAGCGAATGCGAAAGTCGTCGCGTTCATCCGCGCCAAACAGCCGCAGTACGACGTCGATCGATATGGACCGTGTCACTGCGACATGACGAGCGACAAGAGCAGCCCGTTCTACCTCGGCGACGCGAATCGCGCGCTGCAGATCCGGATGGCGGAAGACATCCGCTTGCGCGTGCGCGAGCGTCTCCTCGACATGGGCCTCTTGAGCGACAACGAGATCGTCCGCGCGCTCGACATCGATCCTCCGTCCACGCCGATGTTAGGCGCGCCGAAGCTCGTCCCGCCGCCGCAAAACATCGCGGCAGCGGTCGTCACATCACCGGACGATCTCAGGCCGACGAAGACGCTCGACACCACGAAGCCGACGGTGACGGCGATGGACTTGCCGCTCGTGGACATCGGAGCAGCTCCTCCGGCGGCCGAGGCGGCCGCCGCTCCACTGGCACCCGTGATCCCAACGAACGGCGCCCCGAACCCGGTACCCCCATCCCCCACCCCCGCCGAGCCTCCCGTCGAAGAACAAAAAGTCGTCGCCGAGTCCGCACCTGCGCCTTCGCCGAACGCGCCGACGGAAGAAGAGATGCTGTCCGCGCAGGACACGGCGGAGCAATTCGTCAGCTACGAAACGCAGCGCATTCAGAACGTGCTCAAGGCATCGGGGACGATCGCGGATGAAGAAGTGAAGTCGAAGATCTTCGAAACGTGCATGCAGCGCATCCAGCTGCTGTCGAATTTGCGGCTGCTGATCGAAGGATCTGGAATGCGCGGACGCCTCGCCAGCGCCGCGCGCAGCGCGGACAGCGAAGACGCGCGCCTCGCGCTGATGACGAAGCTCTTCGGCGACGACGTGCGAAAACATTGGGCGCCGAAAGACGCGCGCGACGTCGTGTTCGACGTCGAGTCGAACATCGCCGCCGACCCCGATCGCGTGCTGCGCGACAGCGGCGGCAAGTACACGCCCGCACAGAAGCGGCACGCGCTGTATCTCGTGCTGGCGAGGACGCAGCCGTCGGAGGAGCAGAGACTGTGGTTGTCGGCGGTGGTGGAGGAGTTTCTAAGATGAAGGCAGAAGGCAGAAGGCAGAAAGCAGAAGGCAGAACAGGCTCGCGCCGCGTTCTCCGTCTAGTTTCTTACTTCTGCCTTCTGCCTTCTGCCTTCTGCCTTCATACGTTCGCGCAAGAGCCTCCCGCCGCCAATCCCGACGAAGAATTCACGAAAGCCGTGTTCTTCGGAAAGAAATTCGCCGACATGGGTGAGTACGCATCCGCATACGAGCAGTACGCGAAGGCGGATGCAGCGAAGCCGGATCAGGCGGCGGTGCTGTATGACATGGCCGTCGTGCTGGCGCGCGCGGGCCGCTACTCTGACGCGCAAGTGAAAGCCGATCGCTATCTGCAGATTTATCCGAACGGCGCGGAGAAGCCGAACGTCGCGAAGCTGCAGCTCGAGCTCGAGTTCCAGCGCGAGCTGCAGAAAAAGCGTCAGAGCGATCAGGAATACGCGGATCTCTTCAATCGCGCGAAGTTTCTCTACGGCAAAGGCGAGCTCGCGAATGCGATGCAGCTCTTCACGCAAGCCGAGCAGCTGCGCCCGACCGATCCCGCCGGTCCGTACAACCAAGCCGTCGTTCTCGAGAAACAGGGCGACTACGTGAAGGCGATCGAGCGCTTTCGCCGCTACGCCGAATTGGAGCCCGAGGTCGAAAAGAAAACGGAGATCGAAGAGCGCGTGTACGCGCTGCAGCGCGAGCTCGACGAGATGCGCACGAAGATCGTCTGCTCGTTCTGCGGCTACAAACTTCCCGCTGGCACGACGTGGTGTCATCACTGCTGGCACGGTCCGTATCTCGTGAAGTCGCCGGTGTGGAACTCGCGTCCGTGCGTCGAAGGCGCGTCCGCAACGCGCGCCACGTACTTCGCCGACGCGCGCTTCAACAAGAACGACATCCTGCCGTGTCTCTTCAAACAGGGAACGATGTTCGATTCGCTGCGCTACAGCGCCGCGAAACAGCGCGCGATCCAGGACGCGCGCCGCGCCGAAGGGTGGACGTACTCCGGCGACGTGCTCGCGAACTGGAGCGACAAGCAGGGCAACACGATCCGCTACCAGCAGGGCGCGGACTATCTCGAGAAGATCACGTCATCGACGGGCGGCGAAGTGCTGACCTACGTCGCGCATCCCGGCGGCGAAGGCTACTGGCTCCTCGATCGCGAAGACCTCGTCGTCGACGCGCAGCGCTACACGAATCACTACACCTACGACGCCGCGGGACACGTCGCGCAGCAGCAGGTCGATTATCAGAACACCGCCGCGTGCAATCACCTCATCAGCATGACCGCCGACTACGCGTACAACGGCGACGCGCTGACGGCCGCGAGTCTCAAAGGCGGCTACGAAGGATTCCTCGCCGAGGGAATGCCGAGGGTCGATTGGGCGGCGACGGTCGCGTACACGTACGACGCCGCGTCGCGGCTGGCAAAAGAAGAATTGACGGTGACGTCGTTCGAGAAGACGTACGCGCAGAAGGCGCAGGGCGCGTTGCGCGACGACATCTCGAAGCTCTACGTCAACATGCGGGTCAAGAAACCGATCGAGACGACGCTGCAGCGCGGCGATCTCTGCGGCACCGCGGGCGGCACGCTGCTCTCCAATCCCATCGACCTGCGTCCGTTCTACATCCTCTCGCCGAACCTCGCGATGCCGCTGCCGAACGGCGTCACGCGCGCGGTCGTGACGTTCACCTATCCCGATTCGTTTACTCCGTGACGTCGTCCAGTGGAGCGGCGGCCGCCCTCGGCCGCCGGCTTTTTCGCTTCGCTCGCAGCGGCCGAGGGCGGCCGCCGCTCCACTGGACTCACGGTTGTTTGCCGGCGAACGGCACGCAGTAGGGATCGTTCTCGTCGCATTCCGCCAGCTCGAACTGGATGGTCGTGTGCGCGATGCGGTAGTCGTGCGCGAGCACTTCGTTCACCGCCTCGAGGATCTTCGCCGTGCTCGCCAGCGGCACGTCGCCGACCATGAGGTGACATGACAGCGCGGGACTCGACGGGCCGAGGGCCCAGATGTGCAGGTGATGCACGCCGTGAATGCCATCGATCTTCGAGAGCGACTGCATCACGTCGGTCGGATCAATTCCGGACGGCGTACCTTCGAGCAGCAGGTTCACCGACTCCTTCAGCACGCCGTAGCTGCTCAAGAGAATCAGCACGCCGATGAACATCGAGAGGATCGCGTCCCACTGCGTCGCGCCGGTGACGCGGATCAGGATCGCCGCGACGATGATGCCGGCCGACGACACCGCGTCGCCGATCATGTGCACGAACGCGCCGCGGATGTTCACGTCTTCGCGGCTCTCGTGCTGCAACGACATCGCGGTCGCGCCGTTGACGAGCAGCGCGACGATCGCGGTGATCAGCATCGGCCATGTCTGCACTGCGTGCGGCTGCAGGAGACGCAGGTACGCTTCGCGAAACACGAAGATGGTGAACGCGACGAGCATCCCGGCGTTGATGAACGCGGCGAGGATGCCGGCGCGTTGATAGCCGAACGATTTTCCGCTCGTCGGCGGACGGCGCTCCAGTCGAACAGCAACCAGCGCGATCATCAACGCGACGGAATCCGTCAGGTTGTGCAGCGCGTCTCCGAGGAGTGCGAGCGAGCCGGAGTAGATCCCGACGATGATCTCGCCGAGAACGACGACGAGGTTCGCGCAGGTCGCGAGCGTCAGCTTGCGCGAGACGTCTTGATGATGATGGTGATGATGCATTTCAGATGGGGGATGGCAGATGGCGGATGGCGGATGGCAGAGGGCGGATGGCGATAGCGGAGTTGATGATTGGTTTTGCCATCTGCCATCTGCTATCTGCAATCCGTCATCCGCCATCCCGCCATCTAACGGGTCGACTTCTCCACCTTCTTCGACTTCTGCGCGACCGCGTCCGCCATCGCGCTGCGCTGCGATCGCAAGCGCTCCGCGATCTCCGCGTCGCTCGTGGCGAGGATCTGCGCCGCGAGCGCGCCCGCGTTGCGCGCGCCGCCGATCGCGACCGTCGCCACCGGGATGCCCGGCGGCATCTGCACGATCGCATACAACGCGTCGAGGCCTTGCAGCGCGCCGCTCGCGAGCGGCACGCCGATCACCGGCTTCGTCGTCATCGACGCGACGACGCCTGGCAGATGCGCGGCCATCCCCGCGCCGGCGATGAATACCTGCGCGCCGTTCGCTTCCGCCTCCGCGATCGCGCGCTTCGTGCGGTCGGGACTGCGATGCGCCGATGCGACCGTGAGCTCGTACGGCACGCCAACTTCGTCGAGCGCGGCGGCAGCCTGCGACATCACCTCGGCATCGGAGTCGCTGCCCATGATGATGAGGATCCAAGGTTTGGTGGTCATTGGTTTTTACAGTTTACTGATAGGACAGATAGGACGAATAGGACGAATAGGACGTTGTAGGACGTCCTATTCGTCCTATTTGTCCTATTCGTCCTACGCCGACCGAAAGCTGATCCCGCTTCGACCCGGCGTCTGCACGGTCTCCAGCGCGCGATAGCCGATGTCGCGGCGGTAGAACGCTCCCTGGAAGCGCACTTTCGGCGCCGCCGCGTACGCCTTCGTCAGTGCCTCGGTCAGTGTCGCGCCGCGCGCGCAGACGCTGGCCACGCGTCCGGCTTGATTGATCAGCTTCCCGTCGCGCTTCACGATGCCGGCGTGGAAGATCACGACCGACTCATCATCGATCGGATCGATTGCCACTTCCTGTCCCTTCGGAAAATCGTCGGGATAGCCTTCGACCGCGAGCACGACGCACGCCGCCGCTTCTTTTCTCCACGTCAGCGATTTCAGGTCGCCGAGATTTCCGCGCGCGACTTTCAGACAGATGTCCGCGAGGTCGTCTTCCAGCCGCAGCATCTGCACCTGCGTTTCCGGATCGCCGAAGCGGCAGTTGTACTCGAGCACTTTCGGTCCGTCGGCGGTGAGCATCAGTCCCGCGTACAACACTCCCGTGTACGGCCGTCCCTCAGTCTCCATTCCCTGCACTGTCGGCAGCATGATCGTGCGCATCACCTCGGCCGCGGTTTCCGCGCCTAACACGACCGCCGGCGAGTGCGCGCCCATGCCGCCGGTGTTCGGGCCCGCGTCGCCGTCGAACGCCTTCTTGTAGTCCTTCGCCGGCGCGAGCGGCAGCACTTTCTTTCCGTCCGTCACGACCATGAACGAGACTTCTTCGCCGCGCAGAAACTCTTCGACGAGGATGCGGTTCGCCGCGGTGCCGAATTTCTTCTCGTCGTACACCATCCGCAGAAAGTCTTCCGTCTCCTTCGCCGAGTTGACGACGAGCACGCCTTTGCCGGCCGCGAGTCCGTCCACTTTGAGGACGCAGGAGTAGCCGAACTCCTTCATCGCCTTCTTCGCCTCGTCGATCGAGCTGCAGGAGATCGCGTTCGCCGTCGGGATCGCGTACTTCCGCATGAACTCTTTCGAGAAGACTTTTGACCCCTCCAACTCCGCGGCAAGACGGGTCGGGCCGAAGATCGGGAGGCCGCGTTTCTGGAACTCGTCGACGATGCCGAGGGTGAGGGGAAGCTCGGGACCGACGATGGTGAGGTCCATTTTCAGCTTTTCGGCAAAATCGGCGAGCTCGATGATGTCGGCCACCCCGATCGGCACGCAGTCGGCGACCGCAGAGATGCCGGCGTTGCCGGGCGCGGCGTAGATTTCCTTGACGGAAGGGAACTGCTTGAGCTTCCAACAGATGGCGTGCTCGCGCGCACCCTGACCGACGACGAGAACTCGCATGTTCTGAGAATTGTAGCAGTTGGAGCGTCGGCGCCCCCGCGTCCGCGCCCGTGCCCGGTGAGCGAAGTGACCCGCCCGCCCCGGGCACGGGAGCGGGCGCGGGCACGGGCGCGGGAAGTGCCCAGACGGACTAGACGTTCTGCGAGGGGCGCCCGTAATTAGGGCAAATGTCCCGGGAACTCCGCCTGATGATGCCGACGACTCCAGTGGTCGAAACCGACGATCGCCAGCTCGTGCAGACCATTCGCGAGGGCGATGCCGACGCATTCGAGACGCTCGTCCGCCGCAAAACCACGAAGGTCTACGCCCTCTGCTATCGCATCATCGGCAACGCCGAAGACGCGAAAGACATCTCGCAGCTCGTCTTTCTCAAGCTGTGGGAGAACCTCGAGAAATACGATCCCGCCTACGCGTTCGACACCTGGCTGTACCGCATGGTCACGAACGTCGCGATCGACTTCATGCGCAACAAGCAGTCGCGCGACAACGCCGTCAACTCGACGCTGCGCCTCGTGAAGACGGAAGCGGACGCGGAGCAGGGCGTGGTCGTGCAGCGGAAGGAAGTCGAGAACGTGTTCAACGACGTCTCTTCCGTGCTCTCACCGAAACAGAAGACGATCTTCATCATGAACCAGATGGAAGATCTGCCGTCCGCCGAGATCGCGAAGATCCTCGGATGCCGCGAGTCGACCGTGCGCAATCATCTCTTCAACGCGCGCAAGGCGATGCAGGCGCAGTTGCAGAAGCGCTATCCCGAATACGCGCAGCTGTGGAGGTCGCGATGATGACGTGCGAGATTTTCCGCTCGACGTTCCACGCCGACACGGAGAACGCCGCGCTCCTCGGGCATCTCCGCACGTGCGATCGCTGCCTCGACTTTGCCGCGAACGTTGATCCCGACGTGATGTTTCGCGCTCTCGGCGGAGAAGATCTCGTGCCGCCGGGCGGCGTCGAGCTCTTCGTCGACGACGTGATGCGCCAGGTGCGCGTGCGCGGCGCGGAGAAGGTTGCGACCATTCAGCGCCCGGTGAGCTGGATGCGGCGCCTTGCGATTGCGGCGACGCTCGCGACGGCAGTGACGAGCGGCTCGCTCGTCTACCGCCACAACTCCGCGATTCCGTCGTCGATGATGACGAGCATCAAGCGCGCTCCGATCGCGGCGCATCAGATCGCGCTCGTGACGAAACCCATCGTCGAAACGTATGAATCGCAGAGCGCGACGATCATGGAAGTACCGAATGAACCAAATGACGATGTGAAGATCGTCATGATCTTCGATGAGAATCTTCCGGCGGACTTATGAAGCGTTTATTGACCATTGCACTGGCTCTCCTCTTCGTCACGGCGTCCGCGTTCGCGGATGACGCGGCGGAGCCTGCGAAGAGCCTTCTGGTGCGGACGTTCCAGCTGAAGTTCAAGAAGGCTGAGAACGCGGCCGCGCTGATCAAACCTCTCTTGAGCGAAGAAGGATCGATGTCCATTCGCGCGACCGGCAACGCGCTCGTCGTCAGCGATCGCGCGGAGAACATCAAGCAGGTCGTGACGGCGCTGCAGGACTTCGACGTCGAGGCGCAGCCGTTCCGTTTGTCGGTGCGTCTCGTTTCGGCGGGACGCGCGGCGCAGAACGAAGCGCGCGTGCCGGCCGAGCTGCGCGACGTCGCGCCGAAGCTCGCGCTCCTGCGCTACAACGCGCTCGACAGCGTCGGCGGCGCCGAAGTCGAGGGGAAGGAAGGCGAGCCGGGACAGATCGACCTGACGAGCTATCGCGCGGACTTCAAGTTCGGCGAATACGACCCCGCCAGCGACTCGATCAACCTCGTCGACTTCAAGCTCTCGCAACTCACCGGCGATCAGCTCACGCAGGTGATGAAGACGACGTTGAATCTGAAATTAGGGCAAACCGTGATCATCGGCGCGACGAAGAATGCGCAAAGTCAGCGCGCGCTCATGATCGTGTTTACAGCCAAGCGCTAAACGAACCAGCGCGTTCTTTCTCCTACAGGGCGCGACGCACGGAACGCTCACCCCGTGCGTCGCGCCCGACGCGTTTGTGTCATTCCGAGCCGCGAAGACGGCGAGGAATCCCCGGCGCAAGAGCGCTGCTCGCTCCGTCGGCGGGGGATCCTTCGCCGTCTTCGCGGCTCAGGATGACACTCGTTCTCGCCGCGCCTTTCGCGATGCCAGCCACTCCGCAACTTCCTCGAGCGGCCGCGCGTTGAAGATCTCGTTTTTCGAGAGTCCTGCTTTCCGCGCGACCCACGAGCCGGTGATCATCGCGTTGTACTCGCCGACCGAATGCGCGTCGGGATGGATGCTGAGCACGACGCCACGGTCGAGCGCGCGTTTGACGTGGCGCCAGTCGACGTCGAGGCGGTTCGGGTTTCCGTTGATCTCGATCATCACGCCGCGCTCGCCGGCTTTCTCGAAGATGCGGTCGTAGTCGACGCTGTAGCCCTCGCGCGCGAGGAGCTTGCGGCCGGTCAGGTGGCCGATGAACGTGACGTGCGGATCGTCGAGCGCTTTCAGCATGCGCTCGGTCATCTCCTCTTTCGACATCTTGAAGTTCGAATGCACGGACGCGATGACGAAGTCGAAGCGCGAGAGGATCTTCGCGCCGTAGTCCATCGTGCCGTCGTTGAGGATGTCGGCTTCCGTTCCGCGGAAGACGCGCATCGGCGCGACTTCGTCTTCGAGACTCGCGATCTCCGCGTGCTGCTGCTTCAGGCGCACGTCGTTCAAGCCGCCGGCGTAGTAGGCCGCCTGCGAGTGATCGGAGATGCCGACGTACTCCCATCCGCGCTCGCGCGCGGCGTGAAGCATCTCGCTCATGCTGTTGCGGCCGTCGGAGTACGTCGTGTGCACGTGAAACGTGCCGCGGATGTCGTCGAGCTCGAGCAGCTTCGGACGCTTCTTCGCTTTCAGATCGTCCGCGCTCTCGCGCCGTTCCGGCTCGACGTACGGTTTCTTCGCCGCGCGAAACGCGTCCTTCTCCTTCGCCGCCTTCGGAATCTCGCCGAACGCTTCGACGAATTCGCGGGAGCCGGTCGTGCGCAGCAGCTCGCTTCCGAATTCGGCGGGCGATGCGAGATGAAACAGCACGTCGACTTCGCTGCGCGCGACGCCTTTGAACGTTTTGTCGTCGAGCGATTCGAGATCGGCGACGATGCCGGCGAGTTTCTGCGCGACGGCTTTCGGCTTCTTCGTCGCGATCAGAATGTTCACGTTGCGGATCGTCTCGAGTCTTCGCCGCACGCTGCCGGTGATCTCCGCGTCTTCGATCTCGTCGACTTCTACGAGCCGCTCGCGCAGTGTCTCGCCGACTTCGATACCGACCGGCAGCAGGAACTGCGACTGCCGCAGTCGCGCGAACTCGATTCCCTGGAGGACGTACTCGGCCGTCTTCGAGCCGAAGCCTTTCAGCTTCGCCAGCGATCCGTTCTTCGCCGCCGCTTCCAACTCGTCGAGCGATGCGATGCCGAGCTCGGAGTAGACCTGACCGATTTTCTTGAGGCCGAGCTTCGGCACGCGCAGCAGATCGAAGATGCCGGGCGGATATTGCGCTCGCAGTTCTTCGAGATAGCGCGACGTGCCGTCGCGCACGAGCTCTTCGACGATCTGTCCGGTCGCCTTGCCGACGCCGGAGACGTCGTAGATTTTTCCCGACGCGACGAGCTCGTCGAGATCTTCGTCCAACCGTTCGACGGCACGCGCCGCTTTTTCGAATGCACGCGCGCGAAACGGCTTGGGGTCGCTCAGTTCGATGTAATGCGCGATCTCGTCGAGCGCGCGGGCCACGGTAAACTTGTCCATAAGCGAGCAGGCGGCGGGTAGCGGGCAGCGGGCAGGAGATTGGTTGTCTCACTCCTGCTCGCTGCCCGCTACCCGCTGCGCGCCGAACTTATCATGCAACCACGTGACCGCCTTGTCGTCGCCCTCGATGTTTCCACGCGCAACGACGTGCTCCGGCTCCTCGATCAGCTCCACGATGCGGCCGGTGTTTTCAAGATCGGACTGCAGGCGTTCACCGCCCTCGGCCCTTCGATCGTGCGCGAAGTCGTCGCCCGCGGCGAGCGCGTCTTCCTCGATCTGAAAATCCACGACATCCCCAACACCGCCTCGCACGCCATCCACGAAGTCGCCTCCCTCGGGGCCTCGATGACGACGGTTCACGCGTCCGGCGGCGAGTCGATGCTCCGCGCCTGCGCGCACGACTCCGTCCTCGTCCTCGGCGTCACAGTTCTCACGAGCCTCGATGACGCCTCGCTGCAAAGCGTCGGCTTCACCGACAACGCGATCGACACCGCCGCGCGTCTCGCGCGACTCGCACAAGCTTCCGGCCTGCGCGGCGTTGTCGCGTCACCTCACGAGATCGCCGCGATTCGCGAAGCGTGCGGCAGCGACTTCGTCATCCTCACGCCCGGCATTCGCCCGAGCGGCGCGGACGCGGGCGATCAACGCCGCACGATGACGCCGCGCGAAGCGATCAGCGCGGGCGCCGACTACATCGTCGTGGGACGCCCCATCACGAATGCGGCCAACCCGAGGTCGGCCGCATTGAGGGTGATTGACGATATGTCATCCCGAGCGTGAGCGAGGGATCTGGGGCTCGGGTGGCGGTACGAGGCTCGTGCATCGCTCCCCGCCCGCCCAGGTCCCTCACTACGTTCGGGATGACACTTAACGCACCGCGCGTCGCTTCGGCACCGTGCAGTTGTTCGGCGAGCCGGGGAAGAACAGGCGCTTGAAGGCGAACTGCTTCCGCTGTCCGAGAGCATCGGTGCCGATCGCGCGGAGGAGATGCTCGCCGCGCGCGGTGGTGTCGAGGTTGACGTTGATGCGCCACGTGAACGCCGGCGTCGTCGACGACACGTCGTTGCGAATCAGGCCGGTGACCGTGGCTGCGCCGAGGGACGTGTTGTCGAGGAAGAGCTCCACGTTCGTGATCTTCTGCGTGCCCGTCACCCAGCCGTGAACCTCCGAGCCGCTGCAGGTGAGGAACGTCGGGCTGTCCAGCTCGATGCGTCCCGTCACGCGATTGCACGCGCCCCATTCCTGCAGTCCGCTCTCATCGCCGATGACGAAGATTGACGATCCGGCGGCGAGCGGGCTGTACTTCACTTCGTCCGTGAGCGTCGGCGTCATGTCTTCGTAGATCCGCTCAGCGGAGCCTTCGTACTGAATGACCGTGAAGTCGAAGACGTCGAACGCGACCGTGCGCGCGGGCTTGAGCGTCATCGGATTGATCTCTTCGATGAGCGTGATCAGGCGCGCGTTCGGCTCGTCGTAGAACGCCTGCGGATGGAAGCGGATGTCGTTGCCGCGATCGATCGTAAGGTAGAACGGAATCGTCAGGAGACGCACCGGCGTGAAGATCGCGAACTGCGGATTGAAGCGATAGATGCGGATGACCTGGTCCGTGCCGACGCCGACGAAGTCAGTGTTGTTGGTGATGAACCATTTGCCGCCGCCGAGCGACTCCTCGGTGAAGATGAGCTGCGGCGCAAACGGATTGGAGATGTTGTAGACGCCGATCCTGTCGTCGTGCAGCGTGAGCAGGAAGTTGAAGTTGAACGAGATGTCGTTGAAGCCGATGGTCGCGGGCGGCGTCGGGATGGAGCTGATGAGCGTCGGGTTGCTGATCGTGGTGATGCTGAAGAGATCGACCGAATTGCTGCACGGCAGCGTCAGATTCGGGAACGGATAGCAGGGGATGTCGTACAGCGGATAAAGACCGGCGAGCAGGTTTCCGTTGACGATCAGCTTGCGGTAGTGAAGTCCCGCGCGGCGCGTGACGAGGATCGGAGCGTTGCCGCCCGCGCGCACGTTGCGGAGGTCGAAGATCTCGAGACCGGCTTCGCTGCTGACGAACAGATAGCCGTTCGCGAAGGTGGTGCCGGCGTTCGTCTCGCGGCCGGCGAGCGACGCCATGAAGTCCTGGCGCGCGATCGAGAGATCGCCGAGGTCCGTCACGTTATAGGTCGTGAGGATGTTGCCGTTCAGCACGTGCACGAGGTTTCCGTTGCGGAACGTGCCGTGCGGTCCGGTGACGAACTCCGTCGTCGGCGGAGTCGAGTCGACGAGTGAAAGAGGACACTCGCCGATGAAGTGATCCGCCGTGAGAATCGGAGCGCAGACGACGACTGCTGCGAAGAGAAGAGCGACCCGTGAACCAACGCGCATATTGCCTCCCAAATCACACCCGCGACGCCCCGGTGCGCTGATCGCGTGGGCGCCTCACGATACGTTTCGGTCTCGTCTAGACGCTAAGTGTGTCTCAAATCAGGGGTTTTTTGCAACGGTTGGCGGCTGGAAGGCGTCGTGTATCATGATTGCGACCAGTCCCAGAACCGCGCGGAGACGGAAACAGGATCGCCGCGGCGGCTGTTAGGGAGAGTGAGTCAAACCTATGCTCGACGGTCACGTGCTGGTGTTGAACCGAGTGTTCCAGGCCGTGCAGATCACGTCGGTGCGCCGCGCGCTGACGCTCCTGTACAAGGGACAGGTGCGCGCCGTCGACTCCGACTACCGCACCTACGACTTCGTGAACTGGGCGGACATCCCCGTGCAGCCCGAGGACCATTACGTGCGGACGCCGAGCAGGAACATCCTCATCCCTCACGTGGTGCAGCTCCTCGTATTTGATCGCCTGCCGCGGCAGGAAGTGAAGTTCTCGCGCGGCAACATCTATCTGCGCGACCACAACCGCTGCCAGTACTGCGGGAAAAAGTTTTCGTCGAGCGAGCTCTCGCTCGATCACGTCGTCCCGATCTCCCGCGGCGGAAAGTCGACATGGGAGAACGTCGTCTGCGCCTGCCTGCCGTGCAACGTGCGCAAAGGCAACAAACTCCTCAGCGAGTCGGACATCCGGCTGATCCGTCATCCGCAAAGACCGAAGTGGCACCCGCTCCACCGCCTGCAAGGCCGCACGTATCCGGAGATCTGGAAGAACTTTCTGGATGAGGCGTACTGGAACGTGGAGCTGCGGTCGTAGTCAAGAATCGTAAAACGTGTTTACAAATGAACGGGCGCGTGAGCGCCCGTTCGTGTTTTACGAGCACCGGCCCCGGAACGCAGAGCGCAGAACGCAGAAGGCAGAAGTGAGAAGCACTTCCCCCACACCGAGGCCAGCGAGCGCGAAGCGCGATGCGCCATCTCGCGAGGGGTGGGTTTCTCAATTTCATTCTGCGTTCTGCGTTCTGCATTCCGGCCCGTGCGCGATGTCTACAGCTTGAACGGATGCGCGTGACGAGCCGCTGAGCACGCTGAAACTCGCGCCGCCAAGCGCAACAGGTGCATTTCTTGCTACCGACGCGTTAGGCATGACGTTGGTGAATTCTCTTTGCGCAGAAATCAGCGTGTTTCAGGGTGTGGGCGAGCAGACGGGGCTCGTGGTGGAGCGCTCGGCGATTCGCGGGAAGCATGGCCTCTGTAAGAGCATGCGCGATCTGGCGATCAAGTCCCGCGTTCTCGGCGACGGCTACTACTACATCCCCATCGATCTCTGGCCGAAACAGAAGGAGCCGGTCGTCGTGCACAAGCACGACTGGACGGTCATCAGCTCGATCCCGCGCACCTCACGCGCGACGAAAAAACGCGCACGCAAGTAATCTCATCAGTGGTATGCGCCGTGCAGTCCGGAGGTGCACCATGAGAAGAACAATCGTCGCATTGATGGTCGTCGCGCTGGCGGCGATTTCCGCATACGCACAGGAAGAAGGCGGACCGGTCTCGTCGTCGATTCTCAACAATCCGACCGGCTACACCGCCGCATATGTCATGGAGCCGTCGACGGGACGCGTGTTGTACGAGTACAACTCGCACACGCCGCTGCCGACTGCGTCGATGTCGAAGATGATGACGCTGCTCCTGGCGATGGATGAGATCCAGGCCGGCAATCTCCACTACGACACACAGGTGACGATCTCCGCGCGCGCGAGCAAGATGGGCGGCTCGCAGATTTATCTGCGCGCCGGCTCGGTCTGGCCGGTCAAGAACCTGCTCATCGCCACGATGGTGCACTCCGCGAATGACGCGGCGGAAGCGATCGCGGAAAAGATCGGTGGCTCGGCGGAATCGTTCGCCGACCTGATGAACGCGAAGGCGCAGGAGCTCGGACTCAAAGACTCGCACTTCTACGATCCGCACGGACTGCCGGCGAAAGATCCGAAGATGAACAACGTGATGAGCGCGCACGATCTCGCGATCCTCGGACGCGAGCTGATGAAGCATCCGTTCATGCGCTCGCTCGCCGTCATCCCGGAGATGGAGTTCCGCAACGCCACGCTCGAGAAGATCTACAACCCCAATCGCCTGCTCCGCTTCTACGAAGGCACGACCGGCATCAAGACCGGATTCTCCGGGCCGGCGGGCTTCTGCGTGACGGCGTCGGCGAAGCGCAACAACATGGAACTGATCGCGGTGGTGATGGGCGCGAAGACGTCGCGCGGTCCGGAGAGCTCATTCGAGATCGCCGGACGTCTCATGAACCAGGCGTTCATCAACTACAAGATGGTCACGCCGGTGAAGCAGGGAACGGTCGTCGCGCAGGCGCCGGTGAGCGAAGGGCGCGCGAAGGTCGTGCCGGTGGTGGCGGCGGCCGATGCGAAGGCGCTCGTGAAGCGCGGCGAGGAAAAAGGCGTGCGCGTGGCGTTCAGCGGCGGCAAGGTGACGGCGCCGGTCAAACGCGGACAGCGCGTCGGCACGATCGTCGTGCAGCGCGGAAACGAGACGCTGGCGAAGATCCCGGCGATCGCGGCGCAGGACGTGCCGAAGCAGGCGTGGTGGAAGTCATTCCTGCCGTTCTAGTCCAAGGTTGAGCGGTCGCGCAGTCACGCGGTTGCGCGGTGAGCTCGCGGTTGCACCGGCCGCGCAACTGCGCGACCGAGAGACTGAGCAGCCGTCAACTCAGCTTCCTGAGCGCTTCGACGTAAGCCTTGTGCTCTTCGACGAGGATGCGCGCGGCGAGCGACTCCGCCGTGTCGTCGTCGCGTACCTCCACCGCGCGTTGCACGAGAATCGGTCCCGCGTCGAGGTTCTCGTCGACGAGGTGCACCGTGCAGCCCGAGATCTTCACGCCGTGCGCGATCGCCTGTGCCTGCGCGTCGACGCCGGGGAACGACGGCAGCAGCGACGGGTGAATGTTGAGGATTCGATTGCGATAGCGCTCGACGAAGGACCGCGTGAGCAGTCGCATGTAGCCGGCCAGCGCGATGTAATCGGGTCTCGCTTGATCGAGCACGCGCAACACTTCTGCTTCGTGCGCCTCTCGCGTCGCGAACTGTCTGTGATCGATGACGTACGAGTCGTATCCCCACTTGCGCGCGCATTGATATCCCGGCGCGTCGGGACGATTCGTGATCACGCAAACGATCTCGGCGTGCAGCTCGCCGCGCTCGATCGCATTGTGAATCGCCTCGAAGTTCGATCCGCGTCCGGAGAGCAGCACCGCGAGGCGCATCACTCGATCCACGACGCGAAGCCGCTCGGCGGCGCGTCGTACTGAACCTTGCCGCTCCCCTTCACCACGTTGCCGATGAAGTAGTACGGCTGCGCGATCTGCGTGAAGTGCTTCGCCACGCGATCGACGTCCGCCGGCGCGACGATCACCACCATCCCGATCCCCATGTTGAACACGCGCAGCATCTCTTCCGTGTCGACGCCGCCGTTCTCGTACAGGAAGCGGAAGATCGGCAGCACCGGCCACGCGCCGAGCTTGATGCGCGCGTCGAGGTTGTGCGGCAGCACGCGCGGCACGTTGTCGGTGAGGCCGCCGCCGGTGATGTGCGCCAGCGCGTGGATCGCGCGCGCGTCGGTGAGCGGCAGGAGCGGCTTCAGATACGAAATGTGCGGCTGCAGCAGCGCCTCGCCGATCTTGCCGATGCCGGGGAGGATTGACTGATGATCGTGTCCGAGCTTGTCGAACAAAATTTTTCGCGCGAGCGAGTAGCCGTTCGTGTGCAATCCGACGGATGGCAATCCGAGGAGGATGTCGCCTTCGCGGACGGCTTTGCCGTCGATGAGATTTTTGGAGTCGACGACGCCGAGGATGAAGCCGGCGACGTCGTAGTCATCGTCGTGATAGAAGCCCGGCATCTCCGCGGTCTCGCCGCCGATCAGCGCGCAGCCGTTCTCGCGGCACGCGCGCGCCATTCCGCGGATCACGTCCGTCATCACCGGCGGGCGCAATTTGCCGGTCGCGTAGTAGTCGAGGAAGAACAGCGGACGCGCACCTTGCACGAGGATGTCGTTCACGCAGTGAGAGACGAGGTCGTAGCCGACCGTGTCGTGAATCTTCATCGCCTGCGCGACGCGCAGCTTCGTCCCCACGCCGTCGGTCGACGAGACGAGAATCGGCGACTCCATTCCCTCGAACGTTCCGCGGAAAAGTCCGCCGAACGAGCCGATGTCCGACATCACGCCGGGGGTGTACGTATCGCGCGCGATGCGCCGCACTTCGCGCAGCGCTTCGTCCTGCGCATCGATGTCGACGCCGGAATCCTTGTAGCTCGTCACGCGGGCGCATTGTAGGTTAGAGTCGCCCGCCATGACCGACCGCATCGCCCATCCGACCTCCGGAACCCGCATCGGCTACGAGAACGCCAGGCTCGTCGTTCCCGATGATCCGATCATTCCGTACATCGAAGGCGACGGCACGGGACCCGACATCTGGCGCGCGACAAAGTACGTGATCGACGGCGCGGTCGAGAAGGTGTACGGCGGGAAGAAGAAGATCGCGTGGCACGAAGTGTTTGCCGGCGACAAGGCGAAGGAGACGCTCGGCGAGTATCTGCCGCAGGAGACGCTCGATCATCTGAAGCATTACCGCGTGTCGATCAAGGGACCGCTCTCGACGCCGGTCGGCGGCGGCATCCGCTCGCTGAACGTTACGCTGCGACAGGTGCTCGATCTGTACGCTTGTGTGAGGCCGGTGCGCTACTTCGAAGGCGTGCCTTCGCCGGTGCGCGAGCCGGAGAAAGTCGACATGGTGATCTTCCGCGAGAACACGGAAGACGTCTACGCGGGCATCGAGTGGCCGGCGGGATCGGAAGGCGCGAACGCGGTCATCGAGTTTCTCAACACGATGGAGCGCCGCGCGTCGGCGCAGATCCGCGAGAAGTCGGCGATCGGCATCAAACCGATCTCCGAGTTCGGATCGAAGCGGCTCGTGCGCAAGGCGATCGAGTACGCGATCGCGACGAAGCGCAGCTCCGTCACGCTCGTGCACAAGGGCAACATCATGAAGTTCACCGAAGGCGCGTTCAAAGACTGGGGCTACCAGCTCGCGCGCGAAGAATTCGGCGACGTCACGATTCCGGAGTCGGAAACCGGCGCATCAGGAAGCGGCGGAAAGATCGTGATCAAGGATCGCATCGCCGACTCGATGTTCCAGCAGGTCCTGCTTCGTCCGGCCGAATACTCGGTGCTCGCGACGACGAACCTCAACGGCGACTACATCTCCGACGCGCTCGCGGCGCAGGTCGGCGGACTCGGCATGGCGCCGGGCTCGAACGAATCCGATGAGGTCGCGATCTTCGAAGCGACGCACGGCACCGCGCCGAAGTACGCGAACCAGGACGTGATCAATCCCGGCTCGCTGATCCTCTCCGGCGTGATGATGCTTCGTCATATGCGCTGGTTCGAGGCCGCGGACGCGATCGAGAACGGCATCGCGAAGACGATTCGCGACAAGAAAGTGACGTACGACCTCGAGCGCCAGATGACGGGCGCGACCAAAGTGAAGACGAGCGAGTTCGGGCGACACATCGTGGAGAACATCTAGCGTCGCGGACCGGTTTGTGATACAAACCGGTCTATGAATGACGCCGCGCGCCTTCGCACCATTGAGAACGTCACCGCCAACTTCTTTTTCTGGCAGGGCCTGCGCTGGGTGCCGCTGGGGATTGCGCTGATGACGGCGGCGCTCCGGCCGCGGATCGAGGTGGGCCTGCTCGTACTGATCGCGGCGATGTTCGTCTCGATGCGCGTCGGGAAGTACTACTCGCGCGCGTACGGCCGCGTGCGGACGATCACCGCGCGAACGGAGCGGCGCGAGCGGTGGAAGTGGTCTTTCGTCTATCCGATGATGATGGTCTCCCTCGCGGTGGACCTGCTCTGGAAGCCGCCGGTGGTCGTGTCCGGCCCCGTCTGGGCCGCCGCAATCCTGCTGTACTGGAACTCCACCGGCCGCGGGCGCTTGCACTACCTCTTCATCGCTGCGATCGTTGCGGCGACGGGTGCGCTGCCGCTCGCGGGCATTCCCAACGGCAAGAACGCGATCAATTTCTTCTTCGCCGTGATCGGCGCGGTATACGTCATTGGCGGCCTGCTCGATCACTTCGAACTGACCCGGATCATGCGGCCGGTGATGGAGGATGGCGATGCCGGCACCGTTTGAAGAGATCGCCGATCTCGACCGGCTCGTGCACGAGCCGGCGCGGCTGTCGATTCTGACCGCGCTTTCCGCGTGCCGCAACGCCGACTTTCTCTTTCTGCAGCGCCTCACCGGACTCACCAAAGGCAACCTCTCCGCGCACTTGTCGAAGCTCGAAGAAGCGGAGCTGGTGAGCATCGACAAGGGCTACGCCGGCAAGGTGCCGACGACGCAGATCGCGCTCACGCGCAGCGGCCGCGCGGCCATCGACCGCCACTGGAAACGGCTCGAAAAACTGCGCAGCGCCGCGCTGGAGTGGCAGCCGGAGAGTTGACGGCACTTCTACTGCGTGTGCCTGCGACTACGGTTCTTCCACCATCGCCCGCAGTCGCTCGATCGCTTCGTCCCATCGCGCGGAGATCGCGTCGAGCACGCGCCGCGCTTCTTCGAGCTGGCGCGTCTTCAGTTCCCACACGCGCTCGCGTCCCCGCCACGAGTCGCGCACGAGACCCGCGTCCGCGAGCACGTTGAGATGTTTCGTCACCGCCTGCCGCGTGACGTTCGCGCCCTCGGTGAGCTGATTGATCGACATCGGGCCGCCGCCCGACAACCGCGACACGACATGCAGCCGTGTCGCGTCGCCGAGCGCGGCGAAGATCGGAGCGGAGCGCTTGAGCGCGTTAGCCGTTCGCAGTGACATAGCGTTCGATCCTCTTCGACTGTTCTTCCCAGCCGCCCGTGTTCATGCGGAACGCTTCGTCGCGGCGATGGAGCGGAATCTGGTCGAAGCCCGTCTCGACGATCGTCAGCCGCGTGCCGCCGTCGGCGTCTTCGAGCGTGAACGTGACGAGCGTGGTCGGCTCCGACGAGTAGTCGTAGTTCGGGTCGATCCCGTACGGATGCCAGCGGAACGACAGCGTCGTTTCCGGAATCACGTCGACGATCCATATCTCGAGTGTCAGATGCTCGTATCCGGGCTCGAGAATGTGTCCCGTCACGTGCTCGCCGGGCGTGAACTTGCCGGGCGGGAACTTCACCTTGAACCATTCGCCGTATTCGGTCTTGTCCGAAATGGCGCGCCAGACGCGCTCGCGCGGCGCGCGAAGCAGGATTCGTTTTTCGATACGATCAGGCATATGCAACCTCCGGGTTGCATGATGACATGCAACCATTTGGTTGCGCAAGCGGCCTGACCGGCGGCCTAACTCGCGCGCGGCATGGCGTCCGCATGTATTATTGTGTGCAAGGTGCTCATGCGTAGAGTGTTCTCGCTGCTGTTCCTGGTCTCTCTGGCCGCCGTCGCCGGCGCGGATGTGTACTTCGTCACGTCGCCGAACGACTCCGGTCCCGGCACGCTGCGGCAGGCGATTCTCGACGCCAACGCGCATCCCGGTCTCGACCAGATCGACTTCAGCGTCGCGACGACCGACCGCGTGCTGATCAACTTTCTCTCGCCGCTCGTGATCACGTCGCCGCTCATCCTCGACGGCGCGACGCAGGCCGTCGGCAGGCCGGAGCCTCCGGTGATCCTCGATCGCTTCACCGGCACCGGCGACGGACTCGTGCTCGACAGCGGCGCCGACGGCTCGGAGATTCGCAATCTCGAGATCCGCAGCGTCAGCGGGTCCGATTTCGCCGCGATCCGCATCCTCGGCGCGAGCGGCGTCCACGTCTCCGCCAACGTCCTCGGCTCGAACGCCGGCTCGCTGTCGATGAATGAGGTCGGCATCGTGGTGAGCACGTCGGGAAATCTGATCGGCGGCTTCTCGCCGTCCGACCGCAACATCATCGGCGGCAACGGTACGGGTGTTCTCATCAACAACGGCGCGTTCGACAACACGGTCGCCGGCAATTACTTCGGCGTCGACTCCAGCGGCACGGTGCGGCTGCCGAACGTGAACGCCGGCATCTCGATCGAGAACGGCAGCAACAACACGATCGGCGGCTCGAACGACGCCGCGCGCAACGTCATCACGTCGTCGCTCTCCGGCATCGTCGTCTCCAAGCCGTCGCGCGACAATCACATCGAGCGCAATTACGTCGGCACGACTCCCGAGGGCCTCGCCAATCCCGATCTTCGCAACGTGCAGGGCATCGTCGTCGGCGGCGTCGGCGACAACGTCGTCGTGAAGAACCTCGTCTCCAACAACGGCACCGGCATCGTCGTCGTCGAAGGATTCAACCAGCTGATCCAGGGCAACATCATCGGCACGAATCCCGAGATCACGCGCGCGGTGCCGAACGGAATCGGCATCAGCATTCTCAACATCACCGACGTCGCCGACCTGCGCGTCGGCGGCGCGATCGCCGGCGAAGGCAACCGCATCTGCGGCAACACGAACGAAGGCATCCTCGTCGACTCGACGAGCGTCATTCACATCGAGGGCAACATCATCGGCGTGAACGCGCTCGGCGACGCGGCGATCCCGAACGGCACCGGCGTGCGCATGATCGCCACCGAGAACACGATCCTCGGCGGTCCGATCGCCAGCGCCGGCAATCTCATCTCCGGCAACCGAGGCGACGGCGTGATCGCGAATCGCGGCGTCATCACCTCGAACCGCATCGGCGTCGTCTCGAACAATCTCGGCGGATTGATGCCGCTCCCGAACGGCGGCAACGGCGTCGGCGGCGTCAGCGACGGCGCGCTCGTGATCGGCGAGGAAAACGCCGGCAACGTGATCGCGAACAACGGCGGCTGGGGAATCGACATCGGCGGCAACGCGACAGTGGCCGCGCGCGCGATTCAGTTCAACTCGATCACGAACAACGTGCGCGGCGGCATTCGCCTGCGCGACAACTCCCGCGAGACGATCCGCCGCAATTCGATCGGACGCAACGGCGGACTCGGAATCGATCTCGCCGGCGACGGCGTCACGCTCAACGACAGCGGCGACGGCGACACCGGCGCGAACGCGCGCCAGAACTTTCCGGTGCTCAGCAGCTTCACCTCGACGTCGTCGCAGCTCTCGATTCGCGGGACGCTCAACAGCACGCCCAACACCACGTTCACGATCGACGTTTACTCGAGTCTCGAAGCCGATCCGACGACGTTCGGCGAAGGCGAGACGTGGCTCACGTCGCTGACCACGCGCACCGACGCGGGGGGCAACGCGTCCTTCACGGCAGTCGTGCCGGCCGAGGGAAACACGCTGAAGTTCATCACCGCGACGGCGACCGATCCCGCGGGAAACACCTCGGAATTCTCGAAGGCGTTCTTCACGGGACCGTCGGGACCGCCAAAGCATCGCGCCGTGCGACACTAATAGGACTTCTAGGACTTCTAGGACATCCTAGGACGTCCTATTGTCCTAAAGGTCCTATATGTCCTACAAGTCCTACGACGACGACAGCTTCATCCGCACGCTGATCGGCGATGGCCGTCCGCTGCTGAGGCTCGTCGCGCTCGTGCTGATCGGCTGCGGCGCGTTCGCGATTTTTCAATCCGCCACCGGCCACTTTCTTCCGCACGACACCGCGTTCCTCGGCATGACCGCGCAGCAGCTCTGCAGCATTCAGGGCTGCCGCATCGTGCACTTCATGATGCATGACCGCGCGTCGTTCGGCGGCGTGCTGATCGCACTCGGCATCATGTATCTGTGGATCATCGAGTTTCCGCTGCGGCGCGGCGAAGCGTGGGCGTGGTGGGCGTTCACCGTCAGCGGCATCGCCGGTTTTCTCAGCTTCCTCACGTACCTCGGCTACGGCTATCTCGACACCTGGCACGGCGTGTCGACTCTCGCGCTGCTGCCCCTGTACATCTGGGGACTCGCGAAGACGAGACATCTCGTCCGCGAGCCGCGCGGATTGCGCACGCTGTTCGTGCGCGGCGGACGGATGTCGAGCGGACACCTCTGCATCTTCCTCGCGACGATCGGCATCATGGCGGCGGGACTCACGATCATGATGGTCGGCATGACGCGCGTGTTCGTGCCGCAGGATCTCGAGTACATGGGCATCGATCGCGCGCACATCGCGGCGATTCATCACAATCTGATTCCGCTCATCGCGCACGACCGCGCGGGATTCGGCGGCGGACTCGCGTCGTGCGGACTCGTGATGCTGATGACGGTGTGGTGCTCGCGGCTCACGAAAAGTCTGTGGCAGGCGTTGCTCTTTGCAGGGATCGCCGGATTCGTCACCGCGATCGGCGTGCATCCGGTCATCGGCTACAACAACGTCACGCACGTCGCGCCGGCGGTCGCGGGCGCGCTGATGTTCTTCGCCGGAATCGTCATGACGCGTTCAGTTGCTTCTGCAGCGCCTCGAGCAGCTTCGGATTTCCCCGCCCAAACGCGTCCTGATTTCCCTTGAAGCCGAGGAGTGAGCAGAAGAGGATCGAGTAGAACGCCAGCGCGATCGTGAGCACGCGCAGCGGGCGAATGCCGAATCCCGCGTCCTGCAGATTCGTGAACCCGTACTCGATCATGATCGCCGTCGCCAGGACCATCAGCATCCAGAAATCGATCGAGTAGCGGACGACGATGTACCAGCACGTCGTCAGCACCGCGAGCACCAGCCACGCGCCGATCATCAATCGCAGGCCGTCGCGCGCGTGAACGTCGAGCGTGCGCCGCCGCGGAATCAACAGCAGCGTGACGATGCAGCCGATCGCGACGACGGGATTCAGCGGAAAGATTCCGGCGATGTGCTCGACGACGTTCGGAAACGACACCGCGCCGTCGAGCCGCGCGCCGTCGAGGTCGACGTACGGAAAGCGGCTGTACATGTGCGGCGGCCACACGAGGTAGTGCACGCTGTTGTTGATGACGCGAATCCCCTCGGGGATCGTGCGCAAACTGCATCGCCGGCAGCTGCGCATCGGCACGAACGTGAGCTGGTACGTGATGCCGGTCTCGCGCACGTCGCGAAACCGCGCGTAGTTGTATGCGGCGAGCGAGAGCGCGGTGAGCGCGAGCGGGATGAAGCAGGCTAGGAGTTGCTTCCACGAGGTGCGCCACGTGCGCAGCGGAAGAACGAATGCGGTGATGAGCAACAGCACGCCGAGGTTCGTGCGCGCGGCGATCGCGAGCGCGAGCCAAAGACCCATCCAGAATGCGTGACGCGCGCTGCCGGTCTCGGTGAAGCGGATCAGCGCGTAGGCCCAGGTCGCCGTCATCGCCGCGCCGGCGACGATCGCGACTTCGTAGATGCGGACGTGAATCAGCGTCCAGGGCAGCACGTTGCCCAGTCCGAGGAGCAGGATCCAGATCCAAAACGGGACGTGCAGTTTGCGATTCGCGAGTGCGCGCCGCAACGCGGCGACCGACATCACGAACATCCAGACCGCGAAGAACGTGCATGCGAGCGAGTCGAGCGGATAGCCGCCGCTCAGCCAGCGGAACGGCAGATAGAAGAGCAGCACCGGCAGCGGCGAGAAGTAGAGGTGGTACTTTCCTTCGAAGTAGCTCGCGTCCCACAAATACGGCGCGCCATATTTGTCGCGCACTTCGGGGCGGTACGGATCGTAGACCGCCTTCAGAATCGGATCGGGCTTGTCCATCATCGACAGATGCCCGTTGCGAAATCCCTCGGCGAGGCTCGAGTAGTAACCCTCGCCCGGCTTTTCGGTTTTGTAGTCCCACTTCGTGCGGCGGAACTCGAACGTGCCGTAGCTCGCGAAGAAGACGTACGCGACGGCGACGAAGAGCATCGCGAGCGCAGTCGGAATGCGGCGGAGCACTAGCGTTGCTTTCACATTGAATCCATGTGTCATTCCGAGCCGCGGAGACGGCGAGGAATCCCCGGCGTAAGAACGCTGCTCGCTCCGTCGGCGGGGGACCCTTCGCCGTCTTCGCGGCTCAGGATGACACAGCGATTCAAGGTTGGAGCACCACTAGAACAGATCTTTCTGCGTGCGCGCGTGCGCGGCGGGATATCCGAGGTGCACGTAGGCTTCGCGGCTGGCGACGCGTCCGCGCGGCGTGCGCTGCAGGAAGCCGATCTGGGTCAGGTACGGCTCGTACAGATCCTCGATCGTGCCGCGGTCTTCGCCGATCGACGACGCGATCGCGTTCACGCCCACCGGACCGCCGCCGAATCGCTCGATGATCGTCGTCAGCAATTTGCGATCGATCTCGTCGAGTCCGTATTCGTCGACCTCGAGCATCTCCAGCGCTTCGCGCGCGATGTCCGCGTTGACGCGTCCCTCATGCCGCACCTCGGCGTAATCGCGCACGCGGCGCAGCAAGCGGTTGGCGATGCGCGGCGTGCCGCGCGCGCGTCGCGCGATCTCGGACGAGGCGTCGCGTTCGGTCGGAATGCCTAGGATCTCGGACGAGCGGCGCACGATGATCGTCAGCGCTTCGACGTCGTAGAAGTCGAGACGGTGCACGATGCCGAAGCGCGCGCGTAGCGGCGCGGTGAGCAGGCCCGCGCGCGTCGTCGCGCCGACGAGCGTGAAGCGCGGCAGCTCGACTTTCAGCGTGCGCGCGGCGGGACCTTGTCCGATCACGACGTCGACGTGAAAGTCTTCCATCGCCGAGTACAACACTTCCTCGACGATCGGCGGCAGGCGATGGATCTCGTCGATGAACAGCACGTCGCCGGCTTCGAGATTCGTCACGATCGCGACGAGATCGCCCGGCTTTTCGAGGGCGGGCCCCGACGTCGAGCGAAGGCTCGCGTTCATCTCGTTGGAGATGATGTTCGCGAGCGTCGTCTTGCCGAGGCCGGGAGGGCCGAAGAGCAGAACGTGATCGAGCGGCTCGTTGCGTTTCCGTGCGGCGGTGAGCGAGATCTCGAGATTCGCCTTCACCTTCTGCTGGCCGATGTACTCGCGCAGCAGTTTCGGGCGAAGGGAAAGCTCGGTTTGAAGGTCGTCGGCGTCGGGTGTTGCGGCGAGGATGCGATCCACTGATTGGGAAGTTTACGATGACGGTTGTAACGTCACGCCGTACTTTTTGGCGAGATAGTCGACGACCTTCGCGCGCTCCTCGTCGGACAGCTTGCGGTTGTAGACGATGATCTCCGCGAGATCGCCGTTCCAGAACTCGGAATAGACGGTGCCGGTGCCGCCGAGGTAGAGGTTGGCGAGCGCGTCGTCGCCCCAGTTCGCCGGCGTGATCACGGGCGTGGCGGCGCCGTTCACCCAGCCGGTGAAGTCTGTCGTCGTGTACTGATCGACGGTGATGTACGCCGCGTTCGCGGCGAGCTGGAAGTACGGTTCGTCGCCGTTGCCGGTGAAGACGGTGTAGTTCGTCTTCGCCGCGCGGTCGTCGAGACCGACGGCGCGATCGTATCCGCCGTCATCGTCGCCGTAGAGTTTGCGCAACGGCGACGCATCGGCGGTCGCGCTGCGGAACACCGAGATGATCGTTCCCACGGGCATGCGTTGCGGTCCGATGTCGATGTCGGAAATGAGCTGCTGATCGGTGCCGTCGAAGCGCACGACCGCGTGTCCGTTGAGCGCCTTCGCCACGAGCGCCGGCGTCTGATTCTCGTGCAGGGGACGCGCGCTCGTCGGGACTTGCGTGCTTTGCCACACCGTCACGTTGCCGTTCGTCGCGGTCGCGTCGTCGGCGGCAAGCCAGAGCAGCACGCCGCTCGCGGGAATCGGCGCGTTTGCGGCGAGCGTCGTCGCATTCTGGGGAGCCGTGTTCGTCGCCGGCGGCTGCGTCTCGACCGCGGGCGGTGCTTCCTGCGTCGTGGTCGTCGGCGGAGCTTCGGCGGTTTGCTTCTTTTTGGCGCAGGCGAAGACGAGCAGCAGCGCCGCGAGCGGCACGATCCGTTTCATCACGACAGTGTAGCGCTACAGACGAGACTGCATCTATTATTTGCAGTGATGAGAAACGCGCTGTTGCTGTCTGTGCTCGTCGCCGCATCCACACTCGCCGCCGATCCTTCGATCACGTCCGTTACTCCATCGGAAGGGCCGGTGGCCGGCGGCACGATCGTGATCGTCAGAGGCTCGGGTTTCAGCGACGTCCTCTTAGGTTCGCCGCCGATCGCGGGCGTTTCTCCGGCGGTCTCTTTCGGCTCGACGGAAGCGGCATCGGTACGCTTCATCGACGAGCAGACGCTCGAGGTGAAAACACCGCCCCATCTGCCGACGACGGTCTCGATCTCCGTCTTCAATCGCGACGCCAGCGGGAGCGCGCATCTCGATCGCGCATTCACCTTCACCGGCGACCCGCAGTCCGCATTCGATCCGCTGCTCTTTCCCGTTTTTCTCCCGCCGATCGAAGGTGCGTTCGGCGCGCGATTCGAAACGACGGCGCGGGTGTCGAATCGCACGTTCGCGCAAAGGTCGACGTTCTACGGCATCGAAACGTCGTGCTATCTCTTCACGCCGACGACCGGTCCGTACGACGCGAACGTCATCTCGCAAAGCCAGGAACTGCTGACCGGCTGCTCGCGATCGACGGGCCGCGTGCTCTGGGTCCGAAGGAGCGGCAATCCCCTCGTCGCGAACCTGCGCGTGCGCGATACGTCGCGGCAGGCGATGAGCGCCGGCGTGGAAGTGCCGGTGGTGCAGCTTTCCGATTTCACGAACGATCGCATCGTGTTGATGGGAGTGCCGGCCGATCCGCGTTTCCGCAAGATGCTCCGCGTCTACAGTCTCGATTCCGGAAGCGTGTTCGCGAACCTCAGCTTCAACGGCCAGAGCGTCAGTCCGATTTTTCTGAAGCCGTCGACGAGCATCTTCGAGCCCGCCTATACGGAGCTCAGCGATTTCCCGACAAATCTCCCGGCAGGATCGACGATGGAGGTCTCGCTCGCTTCGCCGTCACGCATCTGGGCGTTCATCTCCGTGACGAACAACGACACGCAGGAGATCACGCTCATCTCGCCGCAGCCGTGATCAGTTGACCGGAAGCGCGACCGTGATCGCCGTGCCGACGCCTTCGGTCGACGCGACTTCGATGCGTCCGCCGTGCTCCTGCACGATGCGATACGAGATCGCCATGCCGAGGCCCGTGCCGGAGGGGAAGTTGGTGCGGAAGGGCTGGAAGAGGCGCTGGATGTCGGCGTGCGACATGCCGCGTCCGTTGTCGGCGAAGACGATTTTGTACGAGCCATTGTCGACCTGCGTGCGGACGGTGAGCACGCCGCCGTTCGGCATCGCCTGCATCGCGTTGCGCGCGATGTTCCAGAACACCTGGCGAATGAGATCGGCGTCGCCGACGAGCGGAAACGACGGCGGCGCGATCTCGCGCTGAATCGCGTGACGCTCGTTCAGCTCGGACGAATTGGCGAGCAGATCGAGCGTCTCCGACAGGCTCGCCGCGACGTCGAACGCGATCGGCTTCTTCTCCTGCGGCCGCACGAATCGCAAAAAGTCAGAAATCGATTTGTTGAGCCGCTCCGACTCTTTCAGCACGATCGACATCAGCCGCTGTTCCTGCTGCGAGAGCGACTTCGAGTTCTTCAGGATCTGCACGGATCCCGCGATCGCGGCGAGCGGATTTCGGATCTCGTGCGCGATGCCGGCGGACAGCTCGCCGACCGCGGCCATGCGGTCTTTCAGTCGCAGTTCGGCTTCGAGCTTCTTCATCTCGGTCAGGTCCTGGAAGATGAGCGTGTAGCCGGCCGACATTCCTTCGAGCGTGGTCAGCGGACTGACGGCGAAGCCGATGCTGCGCTGATGTCCCGCGACTTCCGCGTCATGAATCTCGTTGCGCACGACGCGTCCCTGATCGAGTCGCTCGCGCGCCTCCGCCCATTCTTCCGTCGTGAAGAAGCCGAGCTCCGTGATGGGACGGCCGAGGATCGCGAGCGGCTGCGCCTCGAGAATCGCCGCGCCGGCGGGGTTGATGAACGAGGCGATGCTCTGCGGCGTGATCGTGATGAGGCCCGACGGGATCGACTCGATCACGTTTTGATTGAGCGCGCGCAGTTCGGCAAGATTCTGCCGGTTCACATCGAGCTCCGCGGATGCGCGCTTCAGTTTTTCTGAAAGGAAGGACGTGAGAAGTGCGGTCGCGTAGAAGCCGGCGAAGTTCGCCCCCATGTTGATGTAGAGGCGCGACGCGCTCCACGCCGTCGGCAGGAACATCGACTGCTCCGGCATCGGCAGCACGCCGTAGTACATCAGATCGACGAGCACGCCGTATCCGATCGACGCGCCGGCGGCGGCGAGCAATCCGCCGCGGCGATACAAGAGCGTCGACGCGGTGATGACGGAGACGAGATAGAGAAACGAGAACGGCGAGTCGAGTCCGCCGGTGAAGTAGACGAGCAGCGTCTCGATGACCAGATCGCCGGCGACCTGGACCGCCAGGTTGATGCTGCGCGACGGCACCGTCATCGCCAGCGCGATGTAGACGAGCGTCAGCGCGAACGTCACGCCGGCGGTGGTGTAGAGGTAATTGAGCGGAAGGACTTCGGCGACGGTGTACTGAATGATCAGAGCCGCGAGCAGGAGCGTGGTGACGACCACGACCCGGACGGCCATGAGCAATCTCGTATCGGAGGACATCGGGTGCTGGGTGCTGGGTGCTGGGTGCTGCGTGCCGGGTGCTGGGTGCTGGATTGCCGAGCTTCTAACTCAGCACCCAGCACCATGTACCCAGCACCATGTACCCAGCACAGTTCTAACCGATCTGTCCGATGAGCGAGAACATCGGCATGTACATCGCGATGACGATGCCGCCGATGGCGACGCCGAGGAACGCGATGAGCAGCGGCTCGAGCAGTTTCATGAGGCCCGCGACCGCGATGTCGACTTCGTCTTCGTAGAAGTCCGCGATCTTCGTGAGCATCGTGTCGAGCGCGCCGGTCTGTTCGCCGACGGCGATCATCTGCACGACCATCGCCGGGAACACTTCCGTGTCGCCGAGCGGCTCGCTGATGGTCTTGCCCTCTTCGACCGACTTGCGCGTGGCCATGATCGCGTCTTCCACGATCGAGTTGCCGGCGGTGCGCGCGGTGATCTGCAGGCCGTCGAGAATCGGAACGCCGGACGACGTCAGCGTCGCCAGTGTTCGGCAGAAGCGCGCGACCGCGATCTTACGCAGCAGCAGGCCGAGCACCGGCGACTTCAACAGGATCTTGTCGATGACGCGTTTGCCTTTGTAGGTCCCGTAATAGCGTCGCGTCGCGTAGGTGCCGCCGGCGATGAGGATGCCGATCAGCCACCAGAAGTCGGCGATGAAGTTCGACAGCGCGATGACGACTTTCGTCGGCAGCGGGAGCTCGGCGCCGAGGCTTTGGAACAGCGAAGCGAAAACGGGAATGACTTTCCAGAGAATGATCGCCACGACGATGACGGCGATGCTGATGACGGCGACGGGATAGATCATCGCCGCCTTGACCTGCGCGTTGAGCTTGACCGCCTTTTCGATGTACGTCGCGAGGCGCTGCAGAATCGTGTCGAGAATACCGCCCGCCTCACCGGCGGCGACCATGTTCGTGTAGAGATCGTTGAAGATCTTGGGATGCTTGCGCATCGCGTCGGCGAGGTTCGAGCCCGCTTCGACGTCCTGGCGGATCTGGATCAGCGTCCGCTTGAAGATCTTGTTCTCCTGCTGATTGCCGAGGATCTCCAGGCACTGCACGAGCGGGAGGCCGGCGTCGATCATCACCGAGAACTGGCGGGTAAAGACCGCGATCGACTGCGGCGGCACGCGTCCGCCGAACTTCGGCAGCGCGATCTCTTTGCCCTTCTCCTTGACCGCCGTGACGACGATCTGCTGCCGCCGCATCGTGGTGATGACGGCGTCCTTCGTGTCCGCCACCAAAACGCCGGTCTGCGTCTGGCCGTTACGGGCTGTTCCCTTCCATTCGAATGTCGGCATGATGTCCTCCTACCCACCGCCCGGTGCTGTGTGCTGGGTGCTGGGTGCTGCGAAATGCCTTGAACTCAGCACGCAGCACTTAGCACGCAGCACGTCTGTTCTACGACGCCCTCGACCGCGCGCCGCTCGCCGCAGCAGGTGATCCCTGCTGGAAGAGTGAGCCCGCGCCGCGGGAAATCATCTCCTGCAATTCGTCGGGATTCGACGACCGCGACAGCGCGGTCTGCAGGGTGATCAGTTTCTTGAAGTACAGCGTCGCCAACGACTGATTGAAAGTCTGCATTCCGTACTTCGCCTGCCCCGTCTGCATCATCGAATAGATCTGGTGGACCTTGTCTTCGCGGATGAGATTGCGGATCGCGGCGTTGGGAACGAGGATCTCCATCGCCATCACGCGGCCCTTGCCGTTCGCTTTCTGAAGCAGAGCCTGACAGAGGATTCCCTCGAGCACGAACGACAGCTGCGCGCGGATCTGCGGCTGCTGGTGCGCGGGAAAGACGTCGACGATGCGGTTGATGGTCTGCGCGGCGGAGTTCGTGTGCAGCGTGCCGAACGTGAGGTGGCCGGTCTCGGCGATGCGCAGCGCGGACTCGATGGTCTCGAGGTCGCGCATCTCGCCGATCAGCACGACGTCGGGATCCTGGCGCAGCGCGGACTTGAGCGAGTTGCTGAACGAATGCGTGTCGGCGTGCAGCTCGCGCTGATTGACGATGCAGTTCTTGTGTGCGTGGAGGAACTCGACCGGATCTTCGATCGTGATGATGTGCTCGTGGCGCTCGCGATTGATCTTGTCGATCATCGCCGCGAGTGTCGTCGACTTGCCGGACCCCGTCGGACCGGTGACGAGCACGAGTCCTCGCGGCTTGTTGCAGATCTCTTCGACGACAGGTGGCAGTCCGAGCTCTTTGAATCCGAGAATCTCGTACGGAATCTGCCGGTACACCGCGGCGGTCGCGCCGCGCTGGTTGAAGATGTTCGCGCGGAAGCGCGCGAGTCCCTTGATGCCGAACGAGAGGTCGAGCTCGAGATCCTCCTCGAAGCGATGTTTCTGCGCGTCGGTGAGCACGGAGTAGGCGAGCTGCTTCGTCTCCGGCGCGGCGAGCGGCGGCATGTCCAGCGGCACGAGCTTGCCGTCGATGCGGATCTGCGGCGGCGAGTTGGTGGTGATGTGAAGATCGGAGCCGCCGCGCTCGACCATGGTCTTCAACAGTTGATGAAGGGTAACGGCCATTCATTTCTCCGGATGGCGGATGGCGGATGGCAGATGGCAAAAACCAATGCCATCCGCCATCCGCCATCTGCCATCGATCTCAAAGCACTGTCTCCCGAACAACTTCGTCGATCGTGCACATGCCTTCTTTGATTTTAACCAGACCGGAACGGCGCAATGTGATCATGCCGTTTTCCATCGCCTTGCGTTTGATGTCGATCGCGGTGCCGCCGGAAAGGATGAGATCGCGGATGTCGTCGTCGATCACCATGACCTCGATCAGCGCGACGCGTCCCTTGTAGCCGGTGTTGTTGCACTTCTCGCAGCCGCGTCCCTTGTAAACCGTGAAGCTGCCGACTTCTTCTTTCTTGTAGCCGAGGTTGATCAGCGCCTGTTGCGGAACTTCGACCGCCTCCTTGCAGAGCGAACAGATCCGGCGCGCGAGCCGCTGCGCGGCGATGAGCTGCGTCGCCGTCGCGACGAGGAACGGCTCGATACCCATGTTCATGAGGCGGTTGATCGTCGACGGCGCGTCGTTCGTGTGGAGCGTCGACAGCACGAGGTGTCCCGTCAGCGCAGCCTTGATCGCGATCTCCGCGGTCTCGAAGTCGCGGATCTCTCCGACGAGAATGATGTTCGGGTCCTGGCGCAGGAAGGAGCGCAGCGTCGCCGCGAAGTTGAGGCCGATGCCCTCCTTCATCTGTACCTGATTCACGCCCGGCAGGTTGAACTCGACCGGGTCTTCGGCGGTCATGATGTTCACTTCCGGCGAATTCACCTTCGACAGCGCGGAGTAGAGCGTGTTCGTTTTTCCGGAGCCGGTCGGTCCCGTGACCAGCACCATGCCCCACGGTTTGAAGATCGCCTCTTCGAAACGTTGCAGCGACTCCGGCTCGAATCCGAGTTTGGTCATGTCGAGCTTGAGATTGTCTTTGTCGAGAAGCCGGAGGACGATCTTCTCGCCGAACAGCGTCGGCAGCGTTGACACGCGGAAGTCCAGCTCTTTGTTTCGTTCTTCGAGCTTGATCTTCAGCTTGATGCGGCCGTCCTGCGGGAGACGCTTCTCCGCGATGTCGAGCTTCGCCAGAATCTTCATACGCGAGGTCATCGCGTCTTTCAGTTTCAACGGCGGGTTCATGATCTCGTAGAGGATTCCGTCGATGCGGAAGCGGACGCGGTACTCCTTCTCGTACGGCTCGACGTGAATGTCGGATGCGCCGCGCTTGATCGCGTCGGTGAGGATCAGGTTGCACAACTTCACGACCGGCGCTTCTTCCGCGGAGTCGGCCAGCGCGCCGACGTCCATCTCCTCTTCTTCTTCGAGGACTTCGAGGTCGGCCGTCTCGGCCTGCTGAAGGTCTTCCATGACCTTCTTCAGCTCGAGCGAGGACGTCGTGCCGTAGTAGCTGTCGATGGCCGACTTGATCCCGAGCTCCGAGGCGACGACCGGCTCGACGTTGTAGCCGGTCATGAACTTGATGTCGTCCATGGCGAAGACGTTCGTCGGATCGGCCATGGCGATGGTGATCGTGGCGCCGGTCTTGTTGACGGGAAGGATGTTGTATTTGCGCGCGACGTCGCCGGAGATCAGCTTGATGACGGCGGGATCGATCTCGAAGTGCTGGAGATTGATCGAGGGGACGCCGAACTGCTGGCTGAGACACTCGGTGATGTCTTCTTCCGAGACGTAGCCGAGCTTGATCAGCGTCTCGCCGAGCTTGCCGGAGGTTTCTTTCTGGACGCGAAGCGCTTCTTTGAGCTGATCCTGAGAGATCAGATTGGCTTTGATGAGCAACTCACCGAGACGAACACTCATAGGTAATTTGGCAGTCTGGCCGCGACCGAGCGAGTTTAGCACCCCCGTAACACAGGCGAATTGCGACTTATTTACGCGTGCGTGACGGGAATCACTTGTTGAGGAGCGGCGGGTCGATCGAGGTGACGCCCGGCGACATGGCGCGAAGGTTGGCGGTGACGCTGCCGAATTTGACGTCCGTGCGCACGCGGACCGGCAGATGCCGCGGGTCTTCGGTGTACCAGACGTTCAGTTTTTCCTCGCGCTCTTTGCCGCCGCTCTCCATGCGCGGCTCGACGACGACGGTCGCAAATTTTCCGGCAGGCGTGGTGATGGTCTCGCGTCGCAGGATGCGCGCGTGGACGCTGTAGACCTTGCCGTCCGCGATGAGCGTCATCTCGTGCGTCCGGCCGACGGTGAGATCCATCGTGCGCAAGAGAAAGATGACGGAGATCGGATCGAAGACGGGATGCGGCACCGGCGTCTTCTTGACCTTCTTGCGCACGCGCGTGGCGACGCCGTCCGCGACCGTCGTGACCTCAACCATCTGGTCGCCTTCTTCATTGAGGCGCTTCGTGTACTTGAGCGTGGAGAAGTCGGCGCGCGAGACGATGGTCTCGATGGCATCGTGGACGCTGAAGATGCGCGAGAAGCCGCTCGACGATTTCGCGACCGAGGTGATGCGATAGCGCGCGTCGTCGACGGGCGCGATGGTCATGCGCGCCGTGCCGCCGGTGATGCGCAGCCAGGCGACGTTGTAGTCGAGCGTCTCGCCGGCGTTGAACTGTCCGACGACGGGGCTTGCTGCTACGAACGACGACGCCGCGAAAATGGCGGCGAGGAGCAAGCTCACTCCGCGGCCACCTTTTCGAGCATCTTCATGACTGCGTCAACAGAAATGGCGTCCATGGATTTCTCTTGAATGCAATGATCAAGCTGACCGTAAGGGCCGTTGCGGTGCGAGTTGGTGGGACCGTAGAGGCCGACAACTCTCGTATCGAGCGCGGCGGCGAGGTGCAGCGGGCCCGTGTCTCCGCCTATGACGAGTTTTGCGCTTCGCAACAATGCCGCGAGCTCGCGGAGGTTGGTGGGAGGCGCAAGCCGCCCGCCGATGCTTTCGGCGAGCTCGCGCTCGTTCGGTCCCCAAGCGATGATCGCGTTCGTCCGCTTCGCGACCTCGCGCCAGCGATCGACGGGCCAGAGCTTGTTGGGCTTGCCTGCGCCGGGGAGGATGACGATGCCGTCCGTTTTTTCGCCTGCGCCCGCGTATTCGTCCCAGTGGAGCGGCGGCCGCTCTCGGCCGCCGGCCTCTCGCGAGGACCCGGCGGCCGAAGCGGCCGCCGCTCCACTTGCGAGTTGAATGTTCTGCTCGACCACATGCTTCGTCGTGTCCACTGCAACGCGATGATTCGTGAACAACAACGCCGGCCTCTCGCGAATGGCATCGCGATCGAATCCAATGCGCTCTTTCGCTCCCGCGAACACGCCTAACATCGCCGACTTTACGAGTCCCTGAAAATCGATCGACGTCTCCGCGCCGCGCATGCTGCGCAGCGCTTCGCGCATCGCGTGGCGCGATGTGATCGGCGAGCGTCCCCACTGCTTGAATCGCACGGGGATCGCCTCGACCCCGGCGACGATCTCGACGAGCTCGCGATACGCCGCCTCGACGACCCATTGAACAGTCGTTTGATCGCGCAGCGCGGCGACGGCGGGAATGGTGTGGATGACGTCGCCGAGCGCGGAGAGGCGCAGGACCAGGATTCGTTTCACTGGCGCCGCAGTCTATCCAGCATCTCGGTGGTGGAGTGATCTTTCGGATCGCCGACGATCACGACTCTCCCGCCGTACGCCTTCACCACGCCCGCCTCGGGCACGCTGTCCGCCGTGTAGTCCGTCCCCTTGCACTGAAAGTCGGGCTTCAGCGTCTGCAGCAATCGCGCGGGACTCGACTCGTCGAAGATCGTCACGTACGCGACGCCGCGAATCGCGTCCACGATCTCCGCGCGCTCGCGCTCCGGCATCACCGGCCGTCCTGCGCCTTTGATCGCGCGCACCGAGGTGTCGCCGTTCACGCCAACGACGAGCACGTCCGCAACGCGGGATGCGTCCTGCAGATAGCGCACGTGTCCGACGTGCAGCACATCGAACACGCCGTTCGCAAAGGCGATGGTTTTTCCCTGCCTGCGTTCCTGCTCGAGAGCCGCGGACAATTCCTCTTCGGAGAGGATCACTCCGCGAGCTCCTCGTCGCGCTCGATCGCGTGCGCGAGCTCGTCGTTCGACACCGTCGCCGTGCCCATCTTCATCACGACGATCCCGCCGCCATAGTTGGCGAGCTTCGAAGCCTCGGCGTACGACGCGCCGGCCGCGAGCGCAAGCGTGAACGTCGCAATCACCGTGTCGCCCGCGCCGGTGACGTCCGCGACCTGATCGGTCCCGTACACCGGCAAAAACAGCGGCGCGCCTTCTCTCGCGAACAACGCCATTCCGCGGCTGCCGCGCGTGATGAGAATCGACTCGCAGTCGAGCGACTCCTGCAGCGTCTCCGCGACGTCGTACAAACGATCTTCATCCTCGCCGTTGAAGAGCGACGTTCCCGCCGCGGCCGCGGCTTCTTCTTCATTCGGCGTTGCCGCGGTCACGCCGGGATAATTGAGGAGGTTGTAGCGCGAGTCGAGCGTGACCGGTTTGCCGTGCGCGAATTGCGTGAGCGTGGCGACGAGATTCGTGTGCACCACGCCGTAGCCGTAGTCGCTGACGAGCGCTGCGTGGCAGATCGAGATCTGCTCACGGAGTAGCGTCGCGAATTGACTCGACTCCTCTTCCGACATCACCAGCTCGTCTTCGTTGTCGAAGCGGACGATCTGCTGCCGGCTCGCATGCGGCATGCCGCCGAGGATGCGCGTCTTCGTGGCGGTGTGATAGCGGTCGGCGCGCAGGATCGCGCTGCAGTCGATGCCGCTCGCGGTCAGTTGCTCGACGAGTGAGTTGCCGGCGTTGTCATTGCCAAGGACGGAGACGGGAACGGGCAGGCCGCCGAGGGTGAGGATGTTGTTGATGGCGTTGCCGGCGCCGCCGAGGAGCACATCGTCGCGATACTGGCGAAGAATCAGCACCGGCGCCTCGCGGGAAATCCGCTTCGGGGTGCCGTAGATGAAGCGGTCCGCTACGATGTCGCCGTAGACGACGATCAGCTTTCCCTTCATCGCTTCCGTCAGCTGCAGGAGCCGGGAGCGCGAAAACACGCGGCGAGTCTATCGATGAATGACCAGCTTGTGGAAGGCATCGACTTCTATCGCGAAGGACCGTACGTGGTCTTCACGGAGAAGTATCTTCGCGAGCGGGGCTACTGCTGCGAGTCGGGATGCCGGCATTGTCCGTATGGATTCAGGAAGGATGTTCGGCGGGATGAGCCTGTAACGATGAAGGACGAAGAGTGACCGCGGGTGCGCGCACTTCCTCGGCGACGACCGCGGTGCACACGATTGCAAGCAGCGAGAAACCGGCGAAGTAAATCGGCACGCCCCACAGATTCATTTTGACGAGCGCAACACAGGCCCATGGCGCGACGACGAGTCCGGGAAGATAAAGCGCGATCAGGCACGGGCGCATCACTTCCCGTCCACGGCGCAGCGCGAGGACCAGAGGGATCACGAGAAAAATGATCCGGATTCCGTCGGCGATGAGCCATCCGATGACCGCGGGAAAAACGAAGACGACTTCCACATAGAGAAAGAGAGCGGCCGCAATGAGGGCACGGCGCATCACAGTGCCGAGGCGTCGCCCGAAGATGAGCGCGGTGATCGCAAGCAGCAACGAGACGGCGTAGTAGATGTGGCCGAGGTAGGGAACGATGGACTCGGGAAGCGCGGTGCTGGCCGAAAACCAAAAGGCCTCTTTGTCGTGAAGCAGCGTGTGTCCCGGCATCGGTTTGCCGTCGCAGTTATGCGCGAATGCCGTGAAGAGACTCGCGAGTGCAGCGGCCGCGGCAGGCGTGGCCAGCCAGCGCCCGCAACGCGCGAGGCGCTCGGACGCGCGCGCGAAGGTGCGGTCGATGAAACGGACGAGCCGCTGCGCCGGGGTCAGCTTGTCGACACCGAGAATCGCATTCGCTTGCGCGCGGAATCGCGCCTCGACGTACAGCGTCCATGCGGCGACGTAATACGTGATGAGGAGCAGGATCCAAGTGACCATCCCGCGAGCCGTCAAGGCTCCATCGGGCTGCTCGAACAGCTTCCACATCGGTAATGCGACAATCGCGAAGTACAGGAGCAGCCCCGCGGTCCCGGCGAGATAAATCGTCGTTCCGATCGCGGCGGGCAGACGCGTCCACGCTGCACGTTCTCCGAATGCGAGGCGGTCGAGCGCCAGCGTGTTCTCCAGCTTGATCACCTCCCGCGCAGCCAGATCCTCGACGATCTTCAGTTTCGCGCGCGTGATCCAGAGGTACACGTTACTGATCCAAAGCAGCAGCGGCAGGATGAAGATCCAGTCGCGGAGATCGATCTCCACCTGCGTGAAACCGAGCGGCAGCTTCAACGTGAACCAACCGTCCGCCAGAGCGCCCAATTCGTTGATCTCTTTTTGCGCGCTCTGAGCCTCAGGGATCGAAAGATAGATCGATTGCGGCCGTGGTCCCTTGAGGCGGTTCCATGCCGGCTTGAAGATCGTCGGTACGTCCGGATCGACGCCGGCCTGGCTGGTGATGGCGGCGATGTCTTTCAGGCGCTTCTCGACTTCGTCTCCGTTCACGCGCGCGAATCCGCGGGCGAACGAAAGGACGACGAGGAACAGCAGGACGAACGACGTCAGCGCGACGCGGAAGAGCCTCTTCGACAGCTCACCGTGCGCAACGCGAAGCGCGTCAATCTCTGCCATCCATCACCTCGCCGTCACACTCTCCACGGAGAGGTCCGCTTCACGCAGCTGCTGCTTCTCCGGCTCCGTCAACACGTTCTCCACGTCGATGAGCAGGTAAATCTCTTCGCCGTGCGGCACGACCGCAATCAACAGCTCGCCGCGAATCCCGCGAATGATGTCGGGCGGTGTGAGGAACGCGTCGCTGTTCACGTTGACGATGCGCCGCACCTCGTCGACTTTCAATCCGATGAAGCCCGCGCTCGTGTGCGTGATGAGGACGAGCGGCTCGGCGAGACGGCGGTCCATGCCGGGATAGAGCCGGTCGCGCAGATCGACGATCGGAATCACTTCGTTGCGCAGGACGATGATTCCCTCGATGAACTCCGGCGCGGTCGGCACGCTCGTCGATCCCGCGTACGGCACGATCTGGCGCACGGCCATGATGTCGAGCACGAACGTCTCGGGGCCGACGCGGAACGTAATGAGGCGAAGCTCGCGCCTGTCGCTCATGCTGATGACACACCCCTCACCCGGCCCTTCGCTTCGCTCAGGGCCACCCTCTCCCCGCAAGCGGGGCGAGGGGCAACTCGGCACACTCGTAGTTTGTTGCCCTTCTCCCCGCTTGCGGGGAGAAGGTGCCCGAAGGGCGGATGAGGGGCCGTTGTTGTCATTCCGAGCCGCGCAGACGGCGAGGAATCCCCCGCCGAAGGACGGCCCGTGCTCCGTCTGCGGGAGATTCTTCGGCGTCTTCGCGCCTCAGGATGACATTTGGGCCTCGAGAGTGAAACGTCGCTCATCCTTTGACCCGGAACTTGCGCACCTCGTCGTCGAGGCTGCGGATCGCATCGTTGAGCAGATTGATCGCCTCGTTCATGTCGCTCGCCGTGCCGCGGTTGCCGTCGGCGATCGCGCGCACCTGGCGCATCGTCGCGACGATCTTCTCGCTCTCGGTCGACTGGCTCGCGGCGACCTGGAAGATCTCGTGGATCATCTCGATCATCCGCTCGGCGGCCGCGGAGATCATCGATGATCCCGACTTCTGCTCGACCATCGCCTGGCGCACGTACTTCGTCACCTCGCGCATCGATTCGACGGCTTTGAGGATGTGATCCGATCCCGCGGCCTGCTGCCGCGTCGCGGAACTGATCTGCTTGACCATCTCCTGCAGCCGCTCGACCGCGCGCGTGATCGTCTCGCTGCCGGTCGCCTGCTCGCGCGTCGCGCCGGCGATCTCGCGTCCCATGTTCGACGCCTTCGACGCCGAGTCGAGGATGTTGTTCAGCGCCTTGCCCGCTTCGTGCGACAGCGCGACGCCGTTCTCGACGAGCGTGGAGCCGGACGACGTCGCCTTCAGCGCGTTGTCCACTTCCTCCTGCACCCCGCGGATGAGACCCGCGATGTCGCGCGTCGACGACGCCGTGCGCTCGGAGAGCTCGCGAATCTCCGCGGCGACGACCGAGAATCCCTTTCCGTACTCACCCGCCTGCGCCGCGAGGATCGCGGCGTTCAGCGCGAGGAGGTTCGTCTGTTCGGCGACGTCTTCGATGACGTTGAGAATTTTTCCGATCGCGATCGAGCGCTCGCCGAGGCGGCCGACGACGGAGTTCGTCTCGATGACTGACTGGCGGATCTTCTCCATGCCGTCGATCGTCTCGCGCACCGCGTTCATGCCCGATTCGGCGGCGTCGGCGACCGCGAGCGCGAGATCGTACGAGCGCGCGGCGTTCGCTTCGACCTGCGCGATCGACGCCGACATCTCGACCATCGACGACGACGTGTCGGTAACGAAGTTCGTGAGATAGACGACGTTCTGATCGACCTCGTTGATCGACGACACCATCTGATGGGTCGCCGACGCCGTCTCTTCGACCGACGAGAACAGCGTGTCGGTGTGGCGGCTCACTTCTTCCATCGACGCGACCATCTCCAGCATCGACGATGACGTTTCTTCCGACGACGCGGAGAGCGCTTCGACGTTGTCCGTGATCTTGCGAACGCCGCCATTGAGCTGGTCGACGGACTGGTAGGTGTCGTCGATGATCGCGCGCTGTTCGTCGACGCGCGAGATCATCGTGGACGAGCGGCTGCTCACCGACTCCACGACCGACTTCAGCTTCGACTGCGACTGCACGAGGCTCTTCACCGTCCGCTCGAGGTTCGCGGCCATGCCGTTGAAGGTCTCCGCGAGACCGCCGATCTCGTCGCTGGAGCGAATTCCGACGCGCTGCGTGAGATCGCCGCCGGAAATCTGCTGCGCCGTTTCAACGAGCGAGAGGATCGGCCGCACGATGAAGCCCGATGCTCCCCACGCGAGGAGCGTCGAGAGGAGCAGTGCGAGCACGACGATCCCGGCTGCCCATTTGCGCAGGCTCGACAGTGCCGTCTGCGCCTGCGACTCGTTCATCAGCAGGCGGAAGTAGCCTTTCGGCTTCGCCGCCGGATTCGCCGCATCCGCTTTCGACTCGTAAAACGGAACGGTGTAGATGTGCAGCCCGTTGCCGGTTGATGTTCCGCTCTCACGTCTCGGCGCGCGATTCGTCAGCGCCGCCGGAAGCTCCGGCTTCGTCGACGCCAGCACCTTGCCGCTCGCATCGAGGAAATCCGCGTATTCGACGGAGGCGCTCTTCGCGAGATCGCCGACGATGTTTTTCAAGTCGTCCGTCAATCCGAAGATGACGTAGTAGCCGGCCGTCGACTCGATCGTCTGCGCGATCGCCGCGCCCTGCTCGACCGTCTGCCGGATCATCGCGCGCCGCACCAGCGCCTGCTGCAGAACGAGAATCAGCAGCGCGACGATGACCGTCAGCAGCGCCAGCGTCCCGATGAACTTCGAGCGGATCCCGACGCGCGCCGTTGTTTGATTTGCATTCCCCACGAGCATGGACGTGCGCGGAGTGTAAGCGCAGAGGCTCAAAGGCTCAAAGGCTCACAGGCTCAAAGTGGACCGCCACCCACGCGCGACGTGGCTCCTTTGAGCCCTTGAGCCTTTGCGCCTCTGAGCCTCCGCGCGCCTCCCGCGGCGCTTGCGCCCTCGCGACTCCGCTATCATCGCGCGCGATGCCTCTCATCCGCTGCCCAAAGTGCGGGCAGGCGTACGACGTGCCGGGCGTGGTGGCCGTGCGGCTTCAGAGCTCGATCGCGACGTGTCACTGCGGCGAGTGGCTTTCCGGCAGCAAGGCCGCGGTACTGGCGCGTGTGCTCGACGTCGATCAGATTCGCGAGATCGACATGAAACCGTATCGCGTCGACGCTTCCGCCGATGCGGCGCCGTCGGAGAAACGCGAGCTGCGCGAAGCGCCGGCACGCGCGCGATCGGTCCACATCATCGCCCGCGGCGCGAAGGAATCGCTCGACACGATCTTCACGATCTTCGAGCATCCGCTCTGGTTCGGACGCAAAGGGTGTCACGTCGAGTTGTCCGAAGCCGAGCTGTCGATTCGTCACTGTTCATTGTTCGTGAGCGGCGAGAACCTCGTGATCCGCGACGCCGACTCGCACATGGGCACGTTCCTCGATGGACAACAAATCGACGAAGCGGTAATCGATGACGGCACGCATCTTTTGCGCATCGGCTCCGCGCTGATCAGCATCGAGCCGACCGAGCTGTCCGGCGTGCCCGTCCATCCGATCGCACTCGATCCATCCGCCGTCACGGATGAATCCGAGCTCGCGAAGAAACTGCGCAGCTCGCGTACCACGCAGCCCGCCGCCACGCGCGCGGTGCTCGTCTGCATCGAAGGCCCGTTGAAGGGACAGGAGTTCGAGATTCCGCCCACCGGGCTCGTCGTCGGCCGCGAAGGCCACGTACGCGTGCCCGACGAATTTCTCTCTCGCCGCCACTTCGAAGTCGTCCGCGACGAGCACGGCACGATCCGCGTCCGCGACCTTGGCAGCCGCAATGGCACATTCCTCAATACGCTGCCGGCGAAGAACACGAAGGTGCATCAGGGCGATGAGATCACTGCCGGGATGAATCGCTTCCGGATCGAGAATCGGGTGTGACGCAGGCTTTCCGGCCTGCGCCCCTCGACCTTAAGTAAATCCGTTCCAATCTTGCGCGTTGGCGGCGATCGACCAAAGTCGTATAGTGCGCCAACTCTCTCGTACAAGGTGTGTTGCATGGGCACGTTCGAATCCGCCGCCACTCGGATTCTTGCGCCACTTTCCGAACTGTTGCGCAAGCCTCTGTATCTCGTCGACGGGCGCTCGTCCGAAGCCGGGAATGCGTTCGCCATCCGCCTCCCGGTGCCGCGCGTCGCGATCATTTCCGCTGAAGGAACGCGCTTCACCGAAGAAGAGCGCCGCCTCGTGCAGGAAGTGTTCGACGTCCTGCGCGTCGCGGAGGAAAGCGAGTCGCGCTACGCGGAGCTCGAGCAACGCATGCTCGCACTGCAGCGCGAGAACCTCGATCTCGTGGTGAAGAACCGCGCGCTCTCCGAGGTGTCGTCGCGCGATTCGCTGACCGGGTTGTACAACCGCTGGTACGTCATCGAGAAGATCGACACGGAGCTGAATCGCGCGCTGCGTCACGGATCGCCGATGTCGCTGCTGATGCTCGACATCGATCACTTCAAACGCATCAACGACACGTGGGGACACGCGGCCGGCGACGAAGTTCTGAAGAGCGTCGGCAAACTGCTGCGCGACAGCTGCCGCGTCTACGACGTGCCGGGACGCTACGGCGGCGAGGAGTTCTGCATCGTGCTGCCGGAAACGCGGATGGGCAACACCGCCGCGGTCGCGGAGCGCATCCGTCAGCGATTCGAGACGACACAGCTGCCGTGCGGCGACGGAGAATCGGTCGTGATCACCGCGTCGATCGGCATCGCCGGCATGGATGAGCCCGAATCGAACGAGATTTTGAGTCCCGCTGCGCTGATCGATCGCGCCGATCGCGCGTTATACTCAGCGAAAAGTCGCGGCCGAAATCGGATCGAAACCTGGGATCGCTCGAGAATGAAGTGCGCTGACACCGTCAGCCACTAGCTCGTGAGCGGGATCACGGTTTCCTGAAGACTCGCGACCTAGATTGCAGGTTCGCATATCCAACAGAGGGGAAAACATGAAAACGAAACTCGTCCTTTTAGTTGCTGTGGTCTTGATGATTGCTTCCAGCGCGTTTGCCGGCAGTGGAAAGCCCGTTCTCGCCGTGAATGAGTTCCAGAATCACACCTCGGCGGCCTGGTGGTACGGCGGCGTGGGCGATGACCTCGCCGGCATGCTGACCAACGAGCTCTCCGGCACCGGCAAATTCAAGATGGTCGAGCGCGACAAACTCAGCGCGGTGCTCGACGAGCAGGACCTCGCGGCCTCCGGACGCATCAGCAAGTCCACCGGCGCCAAGATCGGCAAGATGACGGGCGCGCAGTACATCGTCGTGGCGACGCTCAGCGCGTTCGAGAGCGACGTCAAGGGAACGGGTGGTGGCCTCAGCTTCCGCGGCATCAGCGTCGGCGGAAAGAAAGAGGATGCCTACCTCGCGGTCGACCTCCGCGTCATCAACACGACCACCGGTGAGATCGAGTTCACGCGTACGGTCGAAGCCCGCGCGTCCAGCGGCGGCCTCGCCATCGGCGTTTACCGCGGCGGCTTCGGCGGAAACCTGAGCCAATACGAAAAGACCCCGACCGGCAAAGCGATTCGCGCCGTCATCATGGAGATCAGCGAATACCTCTCCTGCGCCATGGTCGACCAGGGCGACTGCATGGCCGAATACGACGCCAAAGACGCCTCGCGCAAAGCCAAAACCAAGAAAGCCATCAAGCTCGATTAATCGCAGCCCCGTCTTGCAGTTCTCGAGAAGCCGGCCCGAAAGGGCCGGCTTTTTTGTTGGTGCGCGAGCTCTGACGCCAAAGCCTCGAGGCTGCGACGAATGCTTGCGAGCTGAAGTCGGATGCTCGCGGCTCTGGCGGCTCAGAGCCACGGGGCAAAAAAGCAGGGTCGAACGTCTGAGGGCCAGAGCCTCGAGACTGCGACGAAGGCTCGCGAGGCAAAGTCGAATGCTCGCGGCTCTGGGCGCTCAGAGCCACAAGGCAAAAGATCAGGGTCGAACGTCTGAGCGTCAGAGGCTCGAGGCTGCGAGGAATGCTCGCGAGGCAAAGTCGATGCTTCGCGGCTCTGGCGGCTCAGACCCACGAGGCAAAGAAGTAGGGTCAAACGTCTGAGCGTCAGAGGCTCGAGGCTGCAAGGAAAGCTCGCGAGGCAAAGTCGAATGCTCGCGGCTCTGGGCGCTCAGAGCCACGAGGCAAAAGATCAGGGTCGAACGTCTGAGCGCCAGAGGCTTGAGGCTGGGACAAATGCTCGCGAGCCAAAGCCGGAGGTAAGAATGTCTGGAGTTTCTCTACTTTGGAGGTAGTGGTCTAGCGGATGCAGAACCGCCGCTTCACCCGCCTGACGAACGCGTTCTCAAACAAGCTAGAGAACCACGCCTAAATGCTCGCGATCACGATGGTCTACTACAACTTCTGCCGGAAGCACCTTTCGCTGAAGGGAAGACTGCGGGCGATGGCAGCCGGACTGACTGAGCATCGCTGGACGGCGAGTGACATGCTCGCGCTGGAGGACATGGGGCGAATGTTGCGACAGCGGCTTAGAGCCGCCATTTGGTGCGCGGCAATTGAAGAATCACTTCCGTCCCCATACCCGAGTCGCTCAGAAACGCGTACCACTCGTTAGTCCCACCATGTGAGAGATAGATCGTCAGAACGCCGGACGACGCGTAGTCTGCGTGCGCCGAAATCTCGATTCGGTACAGTCCGGGATGGAAGCCACCCTTGAATTTCTGTCCGTCAAGCGAGCGAAAGAAGAGTTCTATTGGACGTTCGGGGTCGGTGAAACATAGCTCCGTCCTCATGGTCGACCGTGCAGGGACGGTGCGTGGTTCTGAAGAAGCGCAGTCTGTCCAGAGCAGGGGCGATGAGAACGAGATCATCGGATACTCACCACCGCGTTCTAGCTTTGTCACGCGGTCAAGCATCACCTGCGCATTCTTTGCAGCCATTCGGCTGTAGTTCTCAACGGCGAGGCGAAATGTAGGAAGTACTACCGTTGAAGCGGGATCGTTGAAAGCCGGTTCTGGCGGTAGTGCCCGTAGATGAAGGCGCGGGCGGATTATTGTGCCGACCACGGCCGATGACGGCACCGCCGTGAAGATGAGCGACCAGAGATTAAAGTCCACCTAAACAAGCGTAGACGCGAGAGCGCGCCTGTTACAACCTCGACCCCAAACTAGACCGCTACCTCAGGTGTGAAACTTTCGCCTACTTACGCTTGACTTTCGCCTGATTACCGCCTATATTGCTGGCCAATGCGATATCTGACGGAACGGCAACGGGACATCCTGAACTTCATTCGGGACTTCCAAAAAGACCGGGGGATCGCGCCGACGCACCGGGAGATCTGCGATCACTTCGGGTTCTCGTCGTACGGCACCGTCTACAAACATCTGTCGCTGCTCGAGAAGAAGGGCCTCATCCGGCGCGACTGGAATCAGAAGCGCGGCGTGGAACTGGTCGAAAAGCCGGAGGCGTCGCCCGAGAGCGCGTCGTCGTCGAACGTGCGGGAGTTGCCGCTGTTCGGCTACATCGCCGCAGGCCGTCCGCTCGAGGTCGACATTTCCGACGAGACGATCACGGTGCCGCAGCATCTGACGACGCGCGGAGAGAACTACGTGCTCAAAGTCCGCGGGGACTCGATGATCGAGGACGGCATCTTCGATGGTGATCTCGTGGTCATCGTGCGCCGCCTGGAAGCGCTGAACGGCGAGATGGTTGTTGCCAACGTGAACGGCGAGGTCACGCTCAAGCGCCTGTATCGCGAAGGAGAACGCGTCCGGCTGCAGCCGGCGAATTCAATGATGCATCCGATCTATGCCTATGCCCGAGACGTCGCGGTGCAGGGTGTGGTGGTTGGCCTAATGAGACGGTTCTGAAGAAGGTGAGGAAGACGCAAATGGATCTCGTGCTCAAACTTCGTGAAATTCGCAGGCTCCGCGGGCTGAGCCAGAAAGATGTCGCCCGCCTCTCCGGCGTCGGAGAAAAGACCATCAGCTCGTTCGAGACGGGCCAGCGCATCGGCTCCCTCAAAATCTCGCAGCTCCGCAGGCTCCTCGGCGTGTACGGACTGACGGAATCGGATTTCTTCGGAGGCTCCGTCGAGAGGCAGATCGCGCCGTGGGAGATGGATGAAGACGAATGTGCAACGCAGCGCATCCTCGATGATCTGCGCGGTCTCCCCAAACCGGTGCAGAGGACGATGCTCGGGAAGTTCCAGCTCATGCTCGAAGGCGCGTCGGACGTGCACAATCACGCCCGCGACAAACGCCCGCCGCACGACAGCCGCCCCAGCTACGTGCGGGAGAACCCCGAGTGGCACATGCTGACGTCGAGGAATTGACGCGGCGGCTCGGACGAAAAAGCCGGTGGGTCGCGTGAGCGACCCACCGGCTGACTTCACTTCGTGCCTGTTCCCGCGACGAACGCCATAATTGGCGACTGGCGTGCGGAAGGCCAAGCCAACCAACGCTGCCGGCAGTGCCGGCTAGAACTCGAAACGAACTCCGACTTCGTATCGGCGAGGACGCTGGAAGGTCGTCGACTGGCCGAAGGTGTTGCTCACGACTTCAACTCCCGGAGCCGCATCCGCCACCTTCCCGAATAGCGGGTTGGCGAGGCAGTCGGTTCCGTTGACGGCGTTGCATTCGGTGTAGTCACCGATGCTGCCGCCGACGTTCGTCGCGATCTCGCTGCCGAGGACGTTGTAGACCGCGGCGATGAGTCCCGCGCGAACGCGGCCGAAGTTCAGGTCATGCTGCACCTGAAGATCGAGCTGGCGGTAATTCGGCAGACGGCGCGAGCCGCGCGGCTCGATGAACAGCAAGCCGTAGCCGGCCGGCGGATTGGAAGCCGTCAGGCTGTACGGCGTGCCGCTGTCCCACTCGAAGTTGAGACCGAACGTCGTGCCGAACGGCGCGCGCACGAAGCCGCTCGCCTTCACGCGATGACGCGCGTCATCGGAGAGATAACCGTTGCGATTCACGAAGTGATCGGGGAAGACGTCAAAGTCCGCTCCAGCGTTCTGCGTGTACTCGACCGATCCCTGCGACTTCGAATACGTGTAGCTCACGAGGCCGGACAGCCAGTCGAACGGACGCGTCTCGAAGCGCGTGATCACGCCGCTGTACTTGCTGCGCAGCGCGTTGCGGTCGCCGTTCGGCGCGTTGGTCATCCAATACACGGTGCAGTTCGACTGATCGAAGCACGTGTCCTCGAACAGGTTCTGCGTGTCACGCCACACGGCGGTCACGTCGAAGTTGCTCTTGCTGCCGACGCGCTGCGTGAAGCCGAGGTTCGCTTCATTCGAATACGTCGGCTGAAGCGACGGATCGTAGCTGTTGCCGCTCGCGCCGCCGAACGTCGTGAAGTAGCGGTCGTACTTCTGGGTGCTCGGGTTGTACAGAATGATCGACGACACACTGCCGATCGAGCTGCCAAAGCTGGAGAGCGTCAGGCCGTTGTCGTCCATGACCTGTCCCCAGAATCCGTGCACGACGCTCGACGCGTTGTTGAAGAGATCCCACGCCAGGCCGAGTCGCGGCTGGAGCTTGCTCAGCTTCGGAGCATCGCTGCGGCCCGGCACCTTGAAGTCGACGGTCTCATAACGCAGTCCGAGGCGCGCGGTCACCGGAGAGATCGGATGCCATTCGTCCTGCAGATAGAACGCCGAGAGGTTGCTCTTGAACTGCTCTTCCGGAGTGATCGACGACACCGTCACGTAGAACGGCGCTGCGCTGCGCGACGTAAAGACCGCGCCGCAATTCACACCGGCCGGCAGTCCCCACTTCTCGCTGCACAGACCGTCCGGCGCGGTGCCGGTGACGTTGTTGAAGCGGTTGAACTTCGAGCGATCGATGTTCGTGCCCGCCTTCAGCGTGTGTGAGCCGAGGAAGTTGTCGGCGAAGAACGTCGTCGACGCGATGAGCTCCACACGGTCGCGATCGGAGAACTGCCAGTTGTCATAGTTGCCCGACTGAATGCCCGTGCGCGAGTCGATGATCGCGGACGCGGCCATGTTCCCGCTCATCGGACGCGTCTCGAGAAATCCGGTGCGATAGCCGACCTGCGCGCTGGCGAGCCAGTTCGACGAGAGCGTCGCGTCGTAGCCGGCGTTGTAAATCGTGGAGCGCTGCGTCTGGAACGCGTCGGCTTCCGGCCGGTAGAACGGGCTGTCCGTCGCGTGCTCGATGTCGGCACGGTTGTTGGTGTAGCGCAGCGAAAGCGTGCTGCCGCTGCCGATGGCCGCGGTGATTTTGCCGAGCGTGTCGAAGCCCTTGAACGTGCGCGCACCCGGCTTGAAGTCCGCGCCCGCGAGCGGCGTATTGATGCGCGTCGTGTCGGGACGCTGTGCCGAGCCGAAGAACCAGATGCGGTCCTTCGTGATTGGTCCGCCGAACGTCACCGCCGGGCGAAGCTCGTCGTACTCGCTGTCGCCGGCCTTGAAGTGATCGCCCGACTCCGCCAGATCGTTCGACGTGTAACGCGCGTCGACCGTACCGGAGAACTCGTTACCGCCGGTTTTGGTGACGACATTGATCACGCCGCCCACCGCACGGCCGTACTCGGCGTCCTTGCCGAGCGTCTGCACCGAGATCTCCTGAATCGCATCGAACGGAAGGTTGGATCCGAACGTGTGCGTCACGGGATCGGTGGTGTTCACGCCGTCGAGCAGGAAGCTGTTCTGTCCCAGGTTCGCCCCGAGAACCTGCGGATTCGCGCCGCCGGCAACGCCCGGCGTCTGCTGCACGACACTCTGATACGAACGGCCGTTCGAACCGACGGCCGCGTACTTCAGATGCTCATTGTTGAAGTTCTGCTGCACCGTGGTCTGCGTCGGGTCGACGACGACGGCGTTGGCCGTCACGGTGATGGCCTGGCTGACCGGACCGATCGACATCGTTGCGTTGATCTTCGTGGTCTGGTCGAGCTGGACCTGCACTCCCTCGCGCACGACGGGCTTGAGTCCCTCGAGAGTGAACTCGACCGTGTACGTGCCGGGAGGCAGGAGTTGCAGGTTGTACTCGCCCTGCGCGTTCGTGACGGTGTCGCGCGTGCCCTGCAACTGCGGGCTGCGGACGGTCACGGTCACGCCGGGCAATGCGGCTCCGGAGTCGTCGGTGACGACACCGAACAGGTTGCCGGTGACGGCTGCGAACGCGCTGAACGGAGCGAGCGCGATCAGCAGCGCCAAAGCGGCGATGCGTGAAAAGGACATGAATGGATCTCCTGTTGGATTCATGACGTTGTGGATGAAAGCGCTGCATGCCGGCGTCGGGGGCTGGCGCCGGTGTTTACGTGGAGACGCAAACGGCTCTCCAGGCCCGCCGCATTCGCATTGGCAGTTACGAGAGTGTTAACAGTGTTAACGCGATCAGTTAACGACGTTAACGCTCAGAGCATGTGAGCGAGCGCATCTGTCAGCGTGGCACGCGTGAAGGCGAAGCCGTCGTCGAGTGCGTGACGCGGAATCGCGCGCTGTCCGGCGAGCAGAGCCTCGTCCGCCATCTGTCCGAACATCAGGCGCAGCCCGAACGCGGGAGCGGCGAAAATTGCCGGACGATGCAGGGCGCGGCCGAGCGCGCGCGAGAGATCGCGATTGCGCAGCGGCTGCGGCGCCGTCGCGTTGTAAACGCCGCGCGCGCTCGCGTTATCGATCGCCCATTCGATGAGTCGCAGCACGTCATCGCGATCGACCCACGACATCCACTGCCCGCCGTTGCCGATCGGTCCGCCGACCCCGAGCTTAAAGGGAAGGAGCAGCTTCTTCAGCGCGCCGCCGTCGGGCGCGAGCACGATGCCGAAGCGGATGATGACCAGCCGCGCGATCGATTCCGCTTCGCGTGCCGCCGCTTCCCATTTCTCGACGAGTTCGGCAAGGAATCCCGATCCGCGCGACGACGACTCATCGAGCGTCTCGTCTCCGCGATCGCCGTAGATGCCGATCGCCGACGCGTTGATGAATGTCGGATTGCCGCGCAACGCCTGGACGAGAGCGTTCGTCGCGTTCAGCCGGCTGTCGACGAGTCGTCGCTTCCGCTCCTCCGTCCACCGCCCCTCGCTGATATTCTCGCCTGCGAGATTGATGACGACGTCCGCGTTCGCGACGTCGTTCGACCAAGCGCCCTGCGTCCGCCCGTCCCACTGCACGCCGCGGCCGGCTGTGACCTTCGCTGGATTGCGTGTCAAAACAGTGACGTCTTCGCCGCGCGTCACGAGCCGGCGCACGAGCGGCTCGCCGATGAACCCAGTTCCGCCTGCGATGACGATCTTCACCCGGCGATTGTATGGCTTCGCGTTTCGTAACACTGCGTGTGGAGCGGCGGCCGCCCTCGGCCGCCGAAACGGGCACCCTCGGCGAGCTGTGTCGCTGCGCTCCGGCGGCCGAGGGGGGCCGCCGCTCCACAGGTCGTCGTTCAAATCCTCCCCAAAACGCCAACCGCCGGCGTCAGGTCGCCGGCGGTTGGTTGCAACTGATCAGGAGGAGGAGAGATCCGGTTTGAATTCGTTCAACTACTGCCCTTCATCACATAGGACGCGCTTCATTCGAAAAAGTTTCACGCAATCCTGGAACGTGTGGCCACGCGGCGCGGATCGGACGGCGAGCCCTTCTGCAGGCCGGCGAACGCGATCATGGCCGCATTGTCCGTGCAGTAGCGCTTCTCCGGCAGCCTAACGATGAGTCCGTGCGCCTCGCCCCACGCCAGCACGCGCTCGCGCAGCACTCCATTCGCCGCCACTCCCCCCGCAATCGCAACCTCGGCCGGCCTCGGCGCTTCAATGCGCGACCACACCGTTTCCAATCGATCGAAGAGCTGTGCGATCAATGCGTCCTGAAACGTCGCGCAGAAGTTCGCCAGCGTCGCCGCGTCGCCGTCCGCGCGCACGCTGTTCTCGCGCGCGTGGCGAATCGCCGCGGCCTTGATGCCGGAGTACGAAAAATCGAGCGACTCGTCCTTGAACTGCGGAATCGGAAACGGGAATCGCCGCGGGTCGGCTTTGCCTTCGCGCGCGTGCTTCTCGATCTGCGGTCCGCCGGGATACGGCAGTCCGATGAACTTCGCGACTTTGTCGAACGTCTCGCCGATCGCGTCGTCGCGCGTGCGGTTGATCTGCGTGATGGAGCGTCCGCGCACGTCGTAAATCGCGGAGTGTCCGCCGGAGACCACGAGCGAGAGAAATCGTTCCGGCAGCGGAATCGACGCGCCTTCGCGCTGCAAATACGGCGAATAGATGTGCCCTTCGAGATGGTTGACGGGCACGATCGGGATGCCGAGGCCGTAGGCGAGTCCCTGCGCGCCGGCGACGCCGACGAGCAGCGCGCCGATGAGTCCCGGTCCCGCGGTGACGGCGATCGAGTCGACGTCGCGCCACTCCGCGTTCGCGTCGGCGAGGGCGCGCGAGACGAGCGGGAAGAGATGCTGAAGATGCTCGCGCGACGCGATCTCCGGCACGACGCCGCCGAACGGCTGATGCCGTTCGATCTGTGACGCGATCAAATTCACGCGCACGTTGCCGTCGCGCTCCAGAAGTGCGACGGCGGTTTCATCACACGATGTTTCGATCCCGAGAATCACAGTTCAATAGCCTCCTGGCCACCCGGCCTCCTAGCCTCCCAGGAGGCTGGAACAAACAACTCTCTATAATCCGCCACTCCACTGATGAAAGAAGAACTGTCCACCCGTTACGAACCGTCGGCTTTCGAGCAGAAACTGTACGCGTTCTGGGAGCGCGAAGGATTTTTTACGCCGGTGGCCGACCGCGAGAAGCCGAAGTTTTCGATCGTCATTCCGCCGCCGAACGTGACCGGCCGCCTGCACATCGGCCACGCGCTGGTGATGACCCTACAGGACATCATCACGCGCTGGAAGCGGATGTCCGGCTTCAACACGCTCTGGCTTCCCGGCACCGACCACGCCGGCATCGCCACGCAGATGATGGTGGAGCGCGAGCTGATCAAGGAAGGCACGTCGCGCGTCGAGCTCGGGCACGACAAGTTCGTCGAGCGCGTGTGGCAGTGGAAAGCGCAGCACGCGACGGAGATCAAAGACCAGCTCACGCGCCTCGGCGCCTCCTGCGACTGGACGCGCGAGCGCTTCACGCTCGAAGAACATCTCTCCTATGCCGTCCGCTACGTCTTCGTGAAGCTGTACGAAGACGGACTGATTTATCGCGACCTGGCGATGGTCAACTGGTGCCCGCAGTGCGGCACCGCGATCTCCGATGTCGAAGTGGACTTCCGCGAGCGCAACGGCAAGCTGTATCACATCGCGTATCCAATCGAAGACAGCGACCGGCGGCTGATCATCGCGACTACGCGTCCCGAGACGATGCTCGGCGACACCGGTGTCGCGGTTCATCCCGACGATGAGCGCTATCAAGAGCTGATTGGCAAATTTGCCATTTTGCCAATCGCCAATCGGCGGATCCGGATCGTCGCGGATCCGATTCTCGTCGACCGCGAGTTCGGAACCGGCGTCGTGAAAGTCACGCCGTCGCATGACAAGAACGACTACGAAGCGGGTCTGCGCAACAACCTGCCGCAGATGCAGGTGATCGGCGAAGACGCGCGCATGACCGCGGCCGCTGGCGCGGAATTCGCCGGACTCGATCGGATGGACGCGCGCAAGAAGGTCGTGCAGACGTTGAAAGAGCAGGGATTTCTCGTGAAAGTCGAGGATCACCTGCACAACGTCGGCGTGCACGGCCGCTGCGACACCGACATCGAGCCGATGATCTCGCGTCAGTGGTTCGTGAAGATCGCGCCGCTCGCCGAGCCGGCGATCGAAGCCGTGCGCAACGGAACGATCCGGATTTTTCCGCAGGCGTGGGAAGCGACGTACTTCAACTGGATGGAGAACATCCACGACTGGACGATCTCGCGCCAGCTCTGGTGGGGCCACCGCATCCCCGCGTATCACTGTCCGAACGGACACACGACCGTGGCGATGGACGATCCCGGCAAGTGCCCGCAGTGCGGCGAGCCGGTGAAACAGGAGACCGACGTCCTCGACACGTGGTTCTCATCCGGACTCTGGCCGTTCTCGACGATGGGCTGGCCGGACAACACGCCTGACGTCCAAACCTTCTATCCGACCGACACGCTCATCACCGGCTTCGACATCCTCTTCTTCTGGGTGGCGCGCATGATCATGTTCGGTCTGCGCTTCACCGGCAAAGCGCCGTTCACGCAAGTCTTCCTCAACGGTCTCGTGCGCGACGAATACGGCGAGAAGATGTCGAAGACGAAAGGCAACGTGATCGATCCGCTCGACGTGGTGAACGAAGTCGGCGCGGACGCGCTGCGCTTCACGCTGGCCGTGAACGCGTCGGGCCGCGACATCCCGCTTGGACGCTCGCGCATCCAGGGCTACTCCGCATTCGTGAACAAGATCTGGAACGCGTCGCGCTTCGCGATGATGCACATCGATACCGACCTGCGCGCCGCCGGCTCGATCGATCGCGATCAATTGCACACCGTCGAGCGCTGGATCCTCTCGCGTCTCAACGAGGCGACGAGCCAGGTGAACAAGTCGCTCTCCGCGTTCCGCTTCGACGAAGCGTCGAACGCGATCTATGCATTCTTCTGGCACGAGTTCTGTGACTGGTACATCGAGATGGCGAAGCCGGTGCTCCTCGGCAAGCACGGGAGCGAAGACGATCGCCGGCTCGCAAAGCGCGTGCTGCTCGAAGTGCTCGACCGTTCGCTGCGCCTTCTGCATCCGTTCATGCCGTTCGTCACCGACGAGATCTGGCTGAAGCTCGGCGGCCACGAGCCGTCGGTGATGGTTGCGCCGTATCCGGTCGCCGAGGATGTGCTCGAGGATCCGGACGCCGAGCGGATGATGCATGCGGTGCAGTCGATCATCACCCTGGTGCGCAACGCGCGCGCGGAGCGCGGCTTCACGCCGAAGGACCGCTTCAAGCTCTACGTGCACGGCAACGACGACCGCGAGTCGAATTTCTTCCGCGACTACGCGTATCTCCTGATCGAGCTCGCGCGTCTCACCGAAGTGATCGTCGGCGGCGAGCCGCCGGCGGGCACGCAGCAGGACGTCGTCGACGGAATCCACATCGCGATCGAATTTCCGGAGAAGGTGATCTCGCAGGAGCAGCTCGAGCGGACGAAGCGCGAGATCGAGAAGAGCGAAAAAGAGTTGGCGTCGCTCGACACGAAGCTTGCGAACGAGCAGTTCGTGAAAAACGCGCCGGCGCGCGTGGTGCAGCAGGCGCAGGCGCGGCAGACCGAGTTGCGCGCGCGATTGGAGAAGCTGAAGCAGAATTGATGAGGTTGCGCGGTTGCGCAGTTTCGCGGTCGCTCAGTGCCGCGTAGCCGCGAGACCGCGAAACCGCGTAACCGAAATTATGCAGCTCGACACACGAGAAATCGTTCCGCGCCTGCGCGCGCTCGAGTCGCTCGCGATCATCCCGCGCGTGGCGTCGACGAACCTCATCGCGCGGCGCGTGGTGAACGAATGCATCGAGAACGAGCTGTCGCTGCCGCAGGCGATGATCATCGCCGGCGAGCAGTTCGCGGGACGCGGACGCAACGACCGCCGCTGGTCGTCGCCGGCGGGCAAAGGGATTTACGCGACGACGCTGCTCACGCGCAGCGCGCAGGAGCTGCCGCTCGTGCCGCTGGCGATGGCGAACACTCTCGCGTCGTATCTTCGCGACACGTTCGCGATCGAGGCGCGCATCAAGTGGCCGAACGACATCCTCGTCGATCACAAAAAGATCGCCGGCATCCTGATCGAAGCGCGCTTGCAGGAAAATCGCGCGTACCTGCTGATCGGCACCGGCATCAACGTCGAGCCGGTGAATGACGAACATCGACCGAACGCGACCGCGATCCGTGAACTGACGACTCGCAACTTCGACGGTATCGAGAACGCGACGCTCGCGTTCATCGAGCACATCGACGCGCGCCTCGCGCGTCCGCTCGATCACGACGAAGTACTCGCCGAGTGGCGCTCGCTCTCGATCCATCAGCCCGGCGACCGCATTCAATGCGTCCTCGGCGACCGCACCATCACCGGCACCTGGAACGGCATCGACGAGCACGGCCGCGCGCTGCTACAGAGCGCCGGCGAGACGATCGCGATCAGTGCGGGGGACTTGGTGCTCGCACCGTCATCCTGAGAGGCTGTGAAAATGTGTCATCCCGAGCGCAGCGAGGGATCCCCGGCGTTAGAACGCTTGACGCTCCGTCGGCGGGGGATCCTTCGCCGTCTTTGCGGCTCAGGATGACACCGATTCTTTCACAGATCCAATGAGGCGCGCCGCGTCGCCGTCGATGAAAACGTTGCGTTGACGGGCCAATCTGCTTACTCCTTTGACTAGCTGTAGGTGGTCGTGCCAAAGGTCGTTCTAAGTTTGCCGACTTGATCGCGCTTCACAGATTGACCCGCGCCGATCTTGGTATCACCTTCTGTCGCCAGCATCAATAGAGCACGCGTAGCAGCTTCGTTTTTGGCTACTCGGTGCACACGGCCACTTCCAGCGCATGAAAGGAGGCGCCATGCGCGTCATCAGGAAGCGGTGTCTTGGTCTGGACTTGCACAAGAAGCAGAACACAGCCTATCTACGCGTGCATCTCGGCTCGGATCAGGAGCCTGTCGGAGTGACCCAGCAGTTCGGAACCATGCCCGAGGATTTGGAGCGACTGCGTCAATGGATTGTCGAGCAGCAGGTCACGGATGTGGTGATGGAGTCGACAGGCGTTTACTGGATGCATTTGTATGAGTTGCTTGAAGGCGTTACCCAACCGGCCGTCGTCAACGCCAGTCATGTGAAGAAGGTCCCCGGCCGGAAGACCGACGTGAGCGATGCAGCCTGGCTGGCGGAACTCCACGCTCATGGATTGCTCAGGGTGAGCTTCGTTCCGCCGAAGCCGATTCGTGAGTTGCGAGCTGTTACACGCTATCGAGCCAAGTTGGTCGCGATTCGCACGGCTGCAAAAAATCGCACCATCAAGCTGATCGAGATGGCCGGGGTCAAGCTCTCTTCGGTCGCCAGCGATTCGTTTGGGAAGACGGGCCGCATCATTCTCGACGGCCTCTGCGAGCAGACGCCAGACATTAGCCTCCTTGCAGGCCAAGCAAAAGGGAAGCTTCGCAACAAGATCCCAGCTTTGGAACAAGCACTCCGTCACCCGCTATCCACTCAACAACGTGAGTTGCTCAAGATGCACCTGCATACCTACGACATGATCGATAGCCAAGTGGCCCAGACCGAGTTGAGGATTTCCTCCCTTGCCACTCCGTATGCTGCCGCTCTGGCTAGACTCGACGCCATTCCCGGGATCAACGCCATCGGCGCGGTTACGCTGCTCGCCGAAACCGGCGCCGACATGAGCGTCTATCGCAGCGATCGTCACCTCACCGCTATGGCGGGGCTGGCTCCTGGCAATGCCATCAGCTCAGACAAGCGTCGCAGGATCTCCGTTCGAAAAGGCAATCACCATCTCAAACGGATCTGCGTCCAGATCGCATGGGCTGCATCACGGACCAAGGACAGCTTCCTCCGTGTTCGTTTCATGCGACTACAGAGTCGCATCGGTCGCAACAAAGCCCTCGTCGCACTTGCCCGCCAGATTCTCGTGATCGTCTATCACGTTCTCTCAACCGATCGGCCCTATTCCGACCTCGGTCCCAACTTCTACGATGCCAGAAACAAGGAGCGTGCCGTGCAGCGACATCTCAAAAAGCTCTCCTCGCTCGGCTTCATGGTCACCTTGACCAAGAAGTCCACCTGATTTAAGTGCCGCTCATCAGCCCCCTCAGCAGGATCGCCTATCCTGCTCTCTTGAGCTCAAGGTGAACGGGACCCTGATGTAGCGCACCTCGCTTGGATTCTCGCTGACTGATCTGTCAGCTCAGGGTATCTCTGCCCACCGACCCTCTTTCCAGCTTAAGTTTTCGTAGCAGCCTCTGAGGCGCGAAGACGCCGAAGGATCTCAACCGACTTATACGTTCCGCAGCTTGCGATCCTTCGCCGTCTTCGCGGCTCAGGATGACGGGTGCGCGATACACTGAAGTCCGATGTCCAATCTCCTCGTCGTCGATCTCGGCAACACGAATCTCGTCCTCGGCGTCTATCGCGGCGACGAGCTGGTGAGCTCGTGGCGGCTCGCGACGGCGCGCGAGCGCACGGCCGATGAGTACGGAATCCTCGCACGGCAGCTCGTAGGCGACGCGCTGCACGCGGAGCTCGAAGGCGCGATCGTTGCGTCGGTCGTGCCGCCGCTCAACGGCGCGATGGCGTTCATGGTGCAGAAGTACTTCGGCATCGAGCCGCTGTTCGTCGAGCCGGGCGTGAAGACGGGGATCGCGATTCACGTCGACAATCCGTTCGAAGTCGGCGCCGACCGCATCGTGAATTGCGCGGCCGCGCACGACAAGTACGGCGGGCCGACCGTGATCGTCGACTTCGGCACCGCGACGACGTTCGACGTCGTGACCGCGAACGCGGAGTTCATCGGCGGCGTGATTGCACCCGGCCTCAACGTCTCCGCGGAAGCGCTCTTCGCGCGCGCGGCGCGACTGCCGCGCATCGACGTGAAGCGTCCCGAGCGCGCCATCGGCACGAACACCGTTTCGAACATGCAGTCCGGCCTCTACTTCGGCTACCTAGGTCTCGTCGACGGCATCCTCTCGCGCATCAAACGCGAATTGCCCGAGCTCAAACGCATCGTCGCGACCGGAGGACTCGCGTCGCTGTTCGCCGAAGAGAGCGAGTACATCGACGAGATCGACGCGGAGCTGACGCTGAAGGGACTGAAGATCATTTACGACAGGAATCGAGTGAGTCGACGGGCGCGACGGTGAACGCAGAACGCAGAACGCAGAACGTAGAACGTAGAAAGACTCACGCTTTCAAACTCTGCGTTCTGCGTTCTGCGTTCTGCGTTCTGCTGTGTTGGCCTTCATACGCCTCCGACGCCACCGCCACGCACGCCGCGCTCGCCACCGCACATCCCATCGCAACCAAGGTCGGCCTCGCCGTTCTCCAAAAGGGCGGCAACGCGATCGATGCCGCGGTCGCCGTCGCGTTCGCGCTCGCGGTCGTGCACCCGCAGGCCGGCAATCTCGGCGGCGGCGGATTTCTCACGTACTACGACAAATCGACGAACGCGGTGTGGACGCTTGACTTCACCGAGGTTGCGCCGCTGGCGGCGACGCGCGACATGTTTGCGAAGAATGCGAACGGCGCGAGAAGCGGAGCGTCCGCGGGCGGGGTGCCGGGAACGGTGGCCGGGCTCGAAGAGATGCATCGCAAGTTCGGCTCGCGTCCGTGGCGCGAGCTCGTCGCGCCGGCGGCGTCGCTCGCGCATTACGGATTCGTCGCCGACACGGAGCTGGTCACCGATGCGGCGACTGCAAAGGTGAAGATTGACGGACTCGCGGCAGGATCGACGCTCAAGCAACCCGAGCTCGCGGCCGCGTTGCAGCGCATCGCCGACAGCGGCGCGAAAGAGTTTTACGAAGGCGGCATCGCGAAGAAGCTCGTCGAAGGCGTGCGCTTCGGCGGCGGCTACATCGGCTTCCGCGACCTCCGCGAGTACAAACCGGTCTGGCGCGCGCCGCTGAAGCTGCACTACGGTGTATACGACATCTATACCGTTGCTCCGCCGTCCGGCGGCGGTCTCGTGATCGGCGAGGCGCTCAACATCCTCGCCGGCGACGATCTGCGCGCCGCCGGTTTTCAGTCCGTGCGCGCGCTGCACCTCATCGTCGAAGCCGAACAGCGCGCCTACGTCGATCGCAACAAATACCTCGCCGATCCGTTCAGCGCGCGCATTCCGTACCGCGATCTGCTCTCGCGCAAACGCGGCGAGGCGTGGCGGAAAACGATCGATGCTGCGCGCGCTACGGCGACTGCGGTGCTGACCGAGCCCGCCGTCGCGACTGCCGAAGGCGAGCACACGACGCACTTCACGATCGCCGACAGCAGCGGCAACATCGCCGCCGTAACGACGAGTCTCGGCGAGAATTTCGGCAGCGGCTATCTCGTCCCCGGCCTCGGATTTTTTCTGAACAACGCGATGGACGACTTCACGATCGCCAGCGGCACCGCGAATCGCGACGGATTGCAGCAGAGCAACGCGAATTCGATCGAGCCGGCGAAGCGTCGCGCGTCATCGCTCTCGCCGACGATCGTCCTGCGCGACGGCACGCCATACCTCGCCATCGGCACGCGCGGTGGCCCGACGATTCCGACGACGATCCTGCAGGTGTTTCTCAACCTCGTGGTCTACGGCAAGTCGCTGCCCGACGCCGTCGCCGCGCCGCGCTTCCATCACCAGGGATCGCCGGACGACATCACCTACGAAACCGCCGCGCCGAAGAAAACGATCGAGGCGCTCAACGCGATGGGACACGGCGTCGCCGCGCGCGACGCGATCGGCGACGTGCAGGCGATTCTCTTCGACAAAGGGAAAATGATCGCCGTCTCCGACCCGCGTCGCGGCGGTGCGGCGGGAGGGTATTGATTCGTTGATTGATTGCAGTGCTCCAGTTTATCCCGCGCGAAGACGCGGGATCTCCGGTTCCACCGCGATGCGTTTGCCGATGCAACGCTCCGTGGGCACTCGACTGCCGGTATTACCGGAGATCCCGCGTCTACGCGCGGGATAAACTGAACCAATGCAGCAGCAGAAGATCGAGGCCGCGCGCGCGGCGCTCGCCGCGGTGCGCTCGGGAATGACGCTGGGCCTCGGCACCGGCACGACCGCGTTCGAGTTCGTGAAGCTCCTCGGCGAAGCGTTACGCGAAGGGAAACTGCGCGACATCCGCTGCACGTGCACGTCGGAGAAAACGGAGCAGCAGGCGCGCGAGGAAAACATCCCGACGTTTCCGCTCGCCGACGTCTCGCCGCTCGATCTCGCCGTCGACGGCGCGGACGAGATCGATCCGCAGCTGCGCCTCATCAAGGGACGCGGCGGTGCATTGCTGCGCGAGAAGATCGTCGAGCAGCAGGCGCGCCGCTTCATCGTCATCGCCGACGACTCGAAGCTCGTCGACCGCCTCGGCGAAGGCGTGCTCCCCGTCGAAGTCACGCCGTTCGCCGTCGACGTGCTCACGAAAAAATTTGCGGACATGCGCTTGCAGCCCGTGTTGCGTCTCCGCGACGGTCAGGTGCGCATCACCGACGAAGGCCACCGCATCGTCGACGTGAAAGTGCCGTGGAGCGCGGACATCGCGGACGTCGTCGCGCGCATTCGCGAGCACGCCGGCGTCGTGGAGACGGGATTCTTCGAGAAAGAAGCGACCGAGGCGATCATCGCGACGATGACGGGGTTGCGCCGGATGACACGATAGGACTTGTAGGACATTCTAGGACCTATAGGACTAATAGGACCTATAGGACGGCCCACGACGTCCTATTCGTCCTATTCGTCCTACGATGTCCTATCCGTCCTATGACCCCGGCTGCGTCTTCTTCACGTTCACGTCAAACCGGTACCGGTGCCTCTCGTACCAGAACGACACATGTGACGCGAACGGTTTGTTCAGCGGCTTGTCGATCTTCGTCTCGAAGATCGCGTAGTACGGCGTCGGACTCTCGTAGTGCCAGATCAGCTCCGCGTGTCCGACGTTCGGGTCGGTCGGATGGCGGACGAAGTTGCGGATGCCGTCGTAGCGCTTCATCGCGATGAGCGCGCGGTAGACGGGGCCGCGATAACTCGGCGCGGTGCCGAGGATCGGAAAACCCTTTTTCGTGACCTTCGCGATGTACGTCGCGGAGTCGGGTGTCTCCGTCGCGGTGATGGTGACGAGTCCCAGGCGCTCGAGATTGCGCAGCGTGCGCAGCGCTTTTCCGTCGTAGTCGTCCTTCGGCGCCTTCGGCGTCCACCACACTTTCTGCGGCACCTCCGCGTACACCGGCTCCTGTTTGTAAGAGGACTCCGCGATGATCGCGCGTGCTTTTTCTTCGGTGAGCGGTCCGGGCTTTCCGCATGCAAAAAGCAAAAAGCAGAAAGCAGAAAGCAGAAAGAGAGCAGAGCCATTTCTGCTTTCTGCTTTTTGCTTTCTGCTTTCTGCTTGACTGTGACGTGATCGCATGTCAATTTCCGCGCACTTGCTCGACCGCATCTTCCACGCTCTGGCGCGTCTTGTCCTCCGTCACAGCAAGGCAATCGCCATTGCCGCGGCTCTCGTGGCCGGGCTCGCGATCGCTGCCGCCTCGCGCATTCACTTCGATCCCGATCTGCTCAACCTCATTCCTCAAAACAACCAGGAGGTGAATGATTTCCGCCGGGTGCTCCGCGACCTCGGCACGCTCGACAATCATGTCGTCGTCGTCGAGCTGCCGAAAGGCGTCGACGTCAACACGTACGATCCGCTCATCGAGGCGATCGCACAAGGCTATCGCAAAAACCCGCGCATCGAAGACGTGCAGTACCGCATCCCCAACCCGCTCGACTTCGTCGAGATCATTCTTCCGCGCGCGCTGCTGTTCCTGCCGCCGGAGCAGGTCGATCAAGTCGGACAGAAACTCTCCGACGAAGGCATCCGCCAATCGGTACAGCGCAACGCCACGCTGCTGCAGACGCCGCAGTCGTTCGCGCTCAAGCAGCTGATCCGCTACGACCCGTTCAACCTCGCGCCGATTTTTCTCGACAAGTTCGTCTCGGCGAGCGGCGGGTTTCACATCGACGCGGCGAGCGGCTACTACCTCTCCGCCGATCATACGATGCTGCTGATCATCGCGAAGCCGAAGCGTCCCGCGCAGGACGTGCCGTTCGCGAAGGCGCTGCTCGCCGACGGCGCGCTCATCGAGGCGCGCGCGCTGAGCGACTTCCAGAAGAGCGCGCCGCCGGGAGTCACGCTGCCGCACATCGTGCACACCGGCGGCTATCAGATCGCAATCGGCGACGCGGATCTCATCAAAGGCGACATCGTCATCAACGTCCTCGGCACCTTCTTCGGCGTGCTCGCATTGTTCCTCTACGCATTCCGCCGTCCTGTTGCCATCGCGTACGGCGCGCTGCCGATGGCGCTCGGTCTCGCGCTCACGTTCGGCGTCGCGGGACTCGTGTACGGCCAGCTTTCATCGGCAAGCGCAGGATTTGCGGCACTGCTCGCGGGACTCGGCATCGACTTCATCACCGTGCTGTACGGACGTTACGTCGACGAGCGCAATCGCGGCGCGACGATGGCGCACGGTCTGATCGTCGCGATTCGCACCACGCTGCCCGGCGTGTTCATCGCCGCGGTCACGACCGCCGCGACGTTCTACGCATTCCTCGCGACCGATTTCCGCGGCATGTCGCAGCTCGGATTCCTCACCGGCACCGGCATCCTCTTTTTCTTCGCCTGCACCGCGCTGCTGTTGCCCGCGCTGATCGTATTGTCGGAGCGCCGCGCGGAGTCGAAGCGCGCGCCGAAGCTCTATCTCCACTCGTTCGGCTCGCATCATCTGATTCAGGCCGCGTTGCACCGCCCGAAAGTGACGATCGCGATCTGGGCCGCGTTCATCGCGCTCTGCGGCGTGTTCGCGACGCAGCTCCGTTTCAGCGACAACATCCAGAACCTTCGCGCGAAAGGGAACGAGGGCGTCGTCAATCAGACGCGCGTGACGGAGAAGTTCGGGCAGTCCTTCGAGTTCATGATGTACGTGGTCAAGGACAAGACGCTGGACGACGTGCTCACGCGCACGCACGACGCCGCGCGCGCGCTGCAGCCGCTCGTCAAAGATCACACGATCGCGTCGTACCAGTCGATCGCCACGTTCCTTCCGCCGCGCGAACAACAGCTCGCGGTGATGCGCCGGCTCGAAGAAGGACGCGCGGACCGCTTCAACTTCGAGCGTATCAATAAGACGTTTCACGAGGCGCTGATCACGAACGGATTCCGCCCCGACGTGTTCGACGAGTACATGCAGTCGTTCGCGCAGACGCTCGCGCCGAAAGAGCCGATCACCGTCGACACATTCAACAATCCCGATCTGCTCGCGTTCACGTCGCGCTTCATCAAGAAGGTGGACGACGGCTGGATGTCGGTGACGTATCTCTATCCGACGGGCGGCAAGTGGCCGCGCGAAGTGCCGCAGAAATTGCGCGCGCTCGTCGAGTCGCGGCCCGGTGACGTGCTCACCGGCATCAATCTCGTCAGCGGCACGCTGCGCCGCATCGTCCGCGCCGACGCGTATCGCTCGACGATCCTCGGTCTCATCGCCGTGATCGTCGTCATGATCATCGCCTTCCGCCGACTCGTGTCGGCGGCGCTGTCGTTCGTGCCGTTTCTCGCCGGCGTCGTGGCGATGTTCGGCCTCATGGCCGTCATCGGTCTCGAGTTCAACTTCATGAACATCTTCGTCGGATTGATGATCATCGGCTGCGGCACCGACTACGCCGTGTACATCCTGCAGCGCTATGACGAGAACCCGGCCGAGTTCGGTCCGGCCGCGCGCGAGACCGGCAAAGCCGTCGTCATGGCCGCGCTCACCACCATCGTCGGTTACGGATCGTTTGCGTTCTCGCACTATCCCGGCCTGCGCTCGATTGGTTATGCTTCCTTTTTCGGGATTTTCTTCAGCGGGCTGGCCGCGATCACGCTGCTGCCCGCGATTCTGATCCTGCGACGGAGGAGTGAATGAGAGAGAGAGCGATGAGCATCCCGGCGGTGGTCGCGGATCGGGTCGTGCGCGGCCGCGTGGCGGCCGACATGCTGCTGGTGATCGGCGCGAGCGCGCTGATCGCGATCGCGGCGCAGGTGGCGATTCGCCTTCCGTTCACTCCCGTCCCGATGACGCTGCAGCCGCTCGCCGTCATCTTCCTCGGCGCCGCCCTCGGCTCCACGCGCGGCGCCGCCGCGGCCGCGCTCTATCTGCTCGAAGGATTCAGCGGACTGCCGGTATTCGCGCAGGGACACGGCGGCCCGCTCTGGCTCGTCGGCCTGACCGCGGGCTTTTTGTATTCGTATCCATTCGCCGCATGGCTCTCCGGCTTCGTGTCCGAGCGCGGCTGGGGCAACTCGGTCCTCCGCTCCATCGCCGGCATGCTCCTCGCCCTCGGCGTGATCTACCTCGGCGGCTGGTGGTGGTTTACGGTGTTGACCGATCCGCGCACCGCCTACGTGCAGGCCGTGCAGCCGTTCATCCTCGCCGATATCGTGAAGATCGCCATCGGCGCGGCGCTCCTGCCGAAGATGGGACAACTGATCGCGAAGGTGTAACGCCTCGTCCGGTCTTGTGGAGCGGCGGCCGCCCTCGGCCGCCGGATTCTCGCGAGCGCTCGGCGCCCGAAGCGGGCGCCGCTCCACAAGACCGCTAACTCGCCACTGCCGGAATGTGCTCGTGATCCGCGGGCTCCGGCTTCGCGAGCGGGTGCGACTCTCGTCCCGCGCGGTCGGTCGTCTTCTGCTCCGCCTGGTCGCGCGGGAGCAGCGCGATTTGCAGCACGTCTTCGACGTGGTCGACGAAGTGGAACGACATGTCGCGCTTGATCGGCTCGGGAACGTCGATGAGGTCGCGCTCGTTGAGCTTCGGCAGGATCACGGTGTTGAGCTTCGCCGCGCGCGCGGCGAGGACCTTTTCCTTCACGCCGCCGATGGGCAAAACATCGCCGCGCAGCGTGACTTCGCCGGTCATCGCGACGTTGCGGCGCACGGGGCGCTGCGTGAGGACGGAGATGATCGCCGTCGTGATGGTGATGCCGGCCGACGGTCCGTCTTTCGGAATCGCGCCGGCGGGGACGTGAATGTGAATGTCGTGGGTCTCGAAGTAATCGGCGGGAATGCCGTTCTCGTCGGCGTGCGCGCGCGCGTACGTCAGCGCGGCCTGCGCCGACTCTTTCATCACGTCGCCGAGTTGTCCGGTCAATGACAGCTTGCCCTTGCCGCGTACCGCCGTCACCTCGATGAAGAGGATGTCGCCGCCGACGGCGGTCCACGCGAGTCCGGTGGCCACGCCGACCTGGTCGCGCTCGAGCAATTCTTCGGCGAAGTGCTTCATCGGACCGAGGTACTGCTCGACGTCCGCGTCGGTGATGCGATACGTCTGGTCCGTCTTTCCTTCGGCGACCTGCACCGCGATCTTGCGGCAGATCGTGCCGATCTCGCGCTCCATGTTGCGCAGGCCCGCTTCCTTCGTGTAGCCGGTGATGACGCGCATGATCCCGGAGTCCGTCCACGCGACCTGCACGTCGGCGATCCCGTTCTCTTCCAGCTGCTTCGGGATGATGTGCTGCTTGGCGATCATCAGCTTCTCTTCGTCGGTGTAGCCGGAGAGGCGGATGACTTCCATGCGGTCGAGGAAGGCCGGCTGGATCGTATCGAGCACGTTTGCCGTGACGATGAACATCACGTTGGACAAGTCGTACGCGACGCCGAGGTAGTGATCGCGGAACGAGTTGTTCTGCTCGGGGTCGAGCACTTCGAGCAGCGCCGACGACGGATCGCCGCGATAGTCCGCGCCGATCTTGTCGACTTCGTCGAGCATGAAGACGGGATTTCCAGTCTGCGCCTGGTTGATGCCCTGGACGATGCGGCCAGGCAGCGCGCCGACGTACGTGCGGCGATGGCCGCGGATCTCTGCTTCATCGCGCACGCCGCCGAGAGAGATGCGCACGAACTTGCGGTCCAAAGCTCGAGCGATGGATCGGCCGAGCGACGTCTTGCCGACGCCGGGAGGTCCGACGAAGCAAAGGATCGGACCTTTCATCTTCGAGCCGCGCAGCTTGCGTACGGCGAGGTATTCGAGGATGCGCTCCTTGATCTTCTCGAGATCGTAGTGATCCTGGTCGAGCACTTCGCGCGCGCGGGCGAGGTCGTGATTGTCCTGCGACATCACGCCCCATGGCAGTCCGGTCATCCAGTCGAGATACGTGCGGATGATCGACGTCTCCGCGGAGTCGGGATGCGAGCGCTCGAGCCGCTTGATCTGCTTCTCGACTTCCTCGCGCGCCTCCTGCGGGATCATCTTCTCTTCGATTTTCTTGCGGTAGTTCTCGACTTCTTCGGCGAGCTCTTCGCCTTCGCCGAGCTCCGACTGAATCGCTTTCAGCTGCTGCCGCAGGAAATACTCGCGCTGCGACTTGTTCATCTCGCCCTGCGCGGCCGACGAGATTTCCTGCTGCATCGTCAGCAGGTTGATCTCGCGCGTGAGCAATTCGTTCACGCGCTTCAATCGCTCGACGGGGTCGATCGTCTCGAGAATCGCCTGCGCTTCCTCGAGCTTGAGGTCGAGATTCGACGCCGCGAGATCGGTCAACCGCGCCGGATCGTCCAGATTCGCCGCGATCACCATGACCTCGGGGGAGATGTTCTTGCCGAGCGACACCGCGCGGTCGAGGTTTTGTTTGACGGCGCGGATCAGCGCTTCGACTTCCAGTCCGCGGTCTTTCGTCACCGGCTCTTCGATGCGCGTGATCTTCGCCTTGAAGAACGGCGCGGTCTGGATGAAGTAGTCGATGCGCGCGCGGGAGAGCCCCTGCACGAGGATGCGGATCCTGCCGTCCGGCAGTTTCAGCATGCGCATGATGATCGCGACGGTGCCGACGCGATAGAGATCTTCCTCGCCCGGATCTTCGTTCTGAAAATCCTTCTGCGCCGTCAGCATGATGACGCGGTTCTCGGCCAGCGCCTGGTCGACGGCGTTGATCGATTTCTCGCGCGACACCGACAGCGGCACGATGATGAACGGAAAGATCACCAGGTCCTTCAGCGGCAGGACCGGCAGCACGTCGGGGATCTTGATTGCCTCTTCTTTCGCGGCTTCGTTCGCGTCAGTCATGATTCTCTCGATTAACTCGGGCTCAATGCTGCAATGGCGGTTCCAGATGGCGGATGGCGGATGGCCGATGGCAAAAACCGCTTCTGCCATCCGCCATCTGCAGTCTGCCATCTACTTCAAACGGTGCAACTCTTTCACAAATGCATCTACGTCTTCGAATCGCCGGTAGACGGACGCGAACCGCACGTACGCGACCGGGTCGAGTCCGCGCAGGCGCTCCATCACCAGAGTGCCGAGGCGCTGCGACGAAATCTCGCGTTCCGTCCCTTCCTGCATGTCGATCTCGATCGAGTCCGCAACGCGATCCAGCTCCGCCTGCGGAACCGGCCGCTTGCGACACGCGATCTGCAGCCCGCGCATCAACTTATTGCGGTCATACGGCTCCCGCCGCTGATCGCGTTTCACCACATGAAAGAACGGAACCTCGATTTTTTCGTACGACGTGAAGCGCCGCGCACACCGCGTGCACTCCCTTCGCCGGCGAATGACGTCGCCCTCGCGGCTCTCCCGCGAGTCGACGACGCGATCCTCGAGATTTGCGCAGAAGGGACAACGCATTGGGCGCGGTATATCACAGGGGAGAGGAGCGCGTGTACGGACGATTCTTGCGCAGCGCTCGAGGCGAGATTGTGGTGCACGGCCCGGGAACGCAGAACGCAGAACGTAGAAGTCTTGAAACCCTCTCCGCAGCCGTTTCTCAACTCTGCGTTCTGCGTTCTGCGTTCTGCGCTCCTTTGGTGACATCCCTCCAATGCAACCCCTCCTTGATAAACAACACCAGTCCCACCACGATGATCGGAACTGTCCCGATGATGTGGAACAGCACGGCGATCGCGACGGACGAATCGACGTCGAAGTCGTAGAAGCGCGTGAGCACGAACTGACACGTCTTGTGGAATCCGCCGATGCCGCCGGGAGTCGGGACGGCCATGCCGACGGTGGTGACGCCGGTGACGAGAAAGCTGGCGTCGTACGGCAGCGGGTGATGCACGGCTTCGGTGCCGACCCAGAACTGCGACGTCAGACACGCCCACACGCCGAGGGTGCAGAGAATGATCTTGATCAGCGCGACGGGATGATGCGCGATCTGCGTGGTGGCGGCGAAGGTGTCGAAGAAATGCATCCACGCATCGCGAAAGCGTCGCGGCACGATGCGGCCGAGTCCTTCGTGGATGCGGCGGATGAAGGGACGGAAGAGGTAGAGGCCGAGGATGAAAAACCAGAGGACGCACAGGATGACGGCGGAGCCGATCGCGCCGAGGCGGACGATCTCCAGCCAGCGGCCGACGTGCGCGTTGTGCGTGAGATCGTGCCAGCGATAGAACGCGTAGAAGACGAACAGCAGCAGGATCGTGGTGAGGTCGAGAATGCGCTCGGTGAGCACGGTGCCGAGCGCGCCGGCGAAGCGATGCGACGTGCGGCGCGAGAGGAGCGCGGGACGCGCGACGTCGCCCGCGCGCACCGGCAGCACCGTCGACAACATGTAGCCGACGGCGTTCGCAAAAAACGTGTCGTAGAACGATGGCGGATTCTCGGGATCGAGGATGTTGCGCCAGCGGATCGTGCGGAACACCAGCGCGAGGATGTTCGTCGCGAATCCCGCCGCCACCCAGCCATAACTGGTTTTGCGCAGGATCGTCCCGACGTCGCGCAGGTTCGCGTTTTTCAGAAAGAGCCAGAGGAAGAGGATGGTGATCGCGGCGATGACGATGAGGTGGAGAATGCGTTTCAAGGAGCGGGAGTTGTACCACGGCGAGGCTCAGAGGCTCACAGGCTCACAGGCCATAGGCTCAAAGAAACTATGAGCCCCTGCGCCTATGAGCCCGTGAGCCTCGAACAGCAACTATGCTCAAGATCTACACGAACTCCGTTTTCTACAAACATGAAACCGGCGTCGAACATCCGGAGCGCCCGGCGCGTCTCGACGCTGCGCTCGAAGGCGTCGAACGCGCGGGTCTTACCGACAGCGTGATTCGCGACGTGGACGCGCATCCCGACACGACGCGCATTATCGAGAAAGTGCACACCGCCGACTACGAGCGCGAGTTTCGCGACGCGGCGCGCGGCGGCTCTCGCTACTTTCATTCGATGGACAACCCGATCTCGTCCTCGACGTTCGCCGCTGCGCGCACGTCCGTCGCCGAAGCGATCGCCGCCGCGGACGACATCTGGAAGAAGCGCGACGCGCCGATAGGCGCACCTTCCGGTACGAAGCGCGCGTTTCTGATCGCGCGTCCGCCGGGACATCACGCCGAACGCGCCGAGGCGATGGGGTTTTGTTTCTTCAACACCATTGCGTGCGTCGCGGAGTGGCTGCGCGAGCAGCCCGGCATCGAGCGCGTGTTCGTCTTCGACTTCGACGTCCATCACGGCAACGGCACGCAGCATCTCTTCGAAGAGCGCGACGACGTCTACTACGCATCGATCCATCGCTATCCGTTTTATCCCGGCACCGGCGCGGCGAGCGAGATCGGCAGCGGCCGCGGACGCGGCTTCACGAAAAACATCCCGCTCCAAGGCGGCGAAGGCGACGCCGCATTTCTCGGCGCCACCGAAGACGAGATCGTTCGCATCATCGACGACTACCAACCGAACGCCATCCTGTTGTCCTCCGGCTTCGACGCCCACCGCCGCGACCCCCTCGGCGGCATGCGCGTCACCGAACAGGCCTACGGCGAAATCACCCGCCGCGTGCTCGAATGCGCGGACCGCTGGTGCGATGGTCGCGTGCTTTCTTTGCTCGAAGGGGGGTACGATATGGAAGGTCTCGCTGCGAGCGTGGCCGAACATGTGAGCGCATTGCATGAATCCTGAACCTCAAGCAGTCCCCAAGAAAAAGAGCCCGTGGGTCTGGGTCGGCCTCGGCTGCGGCATCTTGTTTGTCGGCTTCATCGCGTTCTGCGCGTTCATCTTTTTCGTGGTCTTCGGCGCAATGCGGAGGTCGGAGCCATATCGGCATGCGATCGCTGTCGCGCAGAGCGATCCGCGCGTGATCGCGACGCTCGGTTCGCCGGTGAAGGTATCGTTCTTTTTCACCGGGTCGATCAACACGCACAACAACGACGGCGATGCGAAGCTCGACATCCCGATCTCGGGGCCGAAAGGTGCGGGGATACTGCACGTCACGGCGACAAAGACGGACGGGAAGTGGTTCTACAACCGGATGTACGTCAAGCCGCTGAAGGGCGACGAGATCGACCTGATGTCGTCGCCGTGAAGGAGAGCGGGCATCCTGCCCGCCTCCCGGGGGCGGGCGGGACGCCCGCTCTCCTCGTTGCTCAGCCGCGAACGTCGAACCTCTTCTGACGCAAGATCGACGAGTACAGCTCTTCGAGCCGCGTGATGCGCAGCTCTTTCGAGAATCCGCTCACGACGTGCTGCCGCGCGCGTTTGCCGATCACCGACGCGTCGCTCTCGATCACTTCGCGCAATGCGTTCGTGAGCGCCGCGCGGTCCTTCATCGGAATGAGCCAGCCCACGTCGCGCGACGACACGAGCTCGCGATTTCCTCCCGCGTCGGTCGCGATCACCGGCTTCTCCATCGCCATCGCCTCGCGAATGGTTCCGGTGATTCCGGTGCCGGCCCACGACGCGTCGACGACGAGGTCGCACGACGCGAACACGTTCGGCATGTCGGTGCGGTACTCGACCGGCGTGACCCAATCAACGCGCGCGTACGCGCGCACTTCGTTCGCCTCCGCTTCGTCGCGGCAGCCGATGAGCAGGAGGTGCACGTTCGGATGTTGCGGCGCGACGTCGGAGACGGAGTCGATCAGTTCCTTCCATCCCTTCCAATCGCGCACGCCGACCTGCGCGATGACGAAGCGATCGTCGGGGATGTTTTTCTCGTAGCGAAACGCGCGCGCGTCCCGTTTCGCCGGATCGAACGCGTTCACGTCCGTCCCCGCGTAAATCACCTGCACTTTTTCGTCGGGCAGCTTTCCGCTCTCGACGATCACGTCCTTGATCTGCTGACAGACCGTGATGACGCGGTCCACGCGGCGCGTGCGGTACTTGCCGCGGTTCCAGTAGTCGAGCGGAAACGACACGCCGCGATTCACGACGAACGCGCCTACGGGATCACGCCACGTTGCCGCAAGCGCCAGCGCGTGCGACACGCCCTTGTGCACGTGAATCACGTCCGGCCGCTCCTCGCGAATCAATCGGCGCAGGCGCCGCACCGTGCCGAAGTCGAACTGATGACGGAACGGCAGGCCGTGGAAGCGGACGTCGTTCTCCGCGGCCTTCGCCGCAAGAACAGCGTCCGGCTTGCTGAGGATCGTCACCTCGTGCCCGCGCTCGCGCAGGCCCGTCGCAGCCTGAAACATCTGGTGCACGGAGCCGGTGTTGAACTGGTTGAACTCGAGGATCTGGAAGATGCGCAATTCGGCGTCGATGATATCGTTTCGCCATGCGCCGAACTGCTCTCTCTCTGTTCGCGGTTCTCGTCATTTTCGCCTGCTCTCCAAAAGCTCACGACGAACACGCCGATCACCAACCCGCAGCTGCGCCCGCGTCCGCGCCCGAAAAAATGAGCGCAGTGACGAACACGAAATTCGGCGACGCGTCCGGTTATCTCGCGGCGCCGGGCACGCCCGGAAAAAAAGGAGCAATCCTCCTCATTCACGAATGGTGGGGACTCGATGATTGGATCAGGCAGCAGACCGATCGCTTCGCGCAGCAGGGCTACGTCGCGCTGGCCGTCGATCTGTATCGCGGCCGAGTGACGAACAATCCCGACGAAGCGCACGAGCTGATGCGCGGACTTCCCGACGATCGCGCGCTCGCCGACATGAAAGCCGCGGTCGACTATCTCGCGTCGCGCCCCGACGTCGATCCGAAACACATCGGCGTCATCGGCTGGTGCATGGGTGGCGGCAAAGCGCTGTCGCTCACCGTCAACGAGCCGCGTCTCGTCGCGAGCGCGATCAACTACGGAGCGCTCGTCACCGATCCGGCCGCGATCACGAAGATCAACGCGAAGATCCTCGGCAACTTCGGCGAAGCGGATCGCGGCATTCCTGCCGAGGACGTGAAGAAGTTCGGAGCCGAGCTCACGAAATACGGCAAGCTCGGCGACATCAAGATCTATCCCGGCGCGGGACACGCGTTCATGAATCCGAACAACAAACAGGGATACAACGCCGCTGCGGCGGAAGACGCACAGAAGCGCATCGATGCATTCTTCGATCGAAATGTTAAGATTCCAAACTCTTGATTCCACGGGAGATGGCGGAGGCGGACCTTGTCTGGGAAGGCGAACGAAAAACAGGCGCCCAAGGAACTGAAGGTCACGGATAAGCGGATCTTCACTCCCGAAGGCGACATTCGCGAGGAGTTCAAAACGGAGATCAAGCCGGCGGATCCGCAGGCCGCGAAGCCGCCCGCCGAAGCACCGCCACCACCGCCGCCGCCCAAACCATCCGAGCCGCCGAAGCAGCAGGAGAAGCGCGACGATCGCCGCTCGATCGCCGACAAGGCGACGAATCCGGAGACGCCGTTCACCGATTTCATCGAGCCGCTGATCGCGCAGGCCTACATGTCCCTCGGCATGCTGCGCAATCCGTATCAGCCGCAGGCCAAGATCGACACCGGCGCGGCGCGGCAGATGATCGAGATCCTCACGCTGCTGCAGGAGAAAACGAAAGGCAACCTGACGGCCGACGAGGATGATTTTCTTTCGACGCACCTCGGCGAGTTGAAGCTCGCATTCGTCCAACGCACCAAGAGCATCTGATGAAAGGCCGTCTCGCATTCGCCGCGCTTGCCTTCGTTGCGTGCGCCGCAGCGGTGCGCGCGCAGGTTGCGCCGCGCGACCTCTGGCCGCAGGCGACGGCGGCCGCGCGCGAAGGTGACGTCGATGCGGCGAAGAAGCGGAGCGACGAGCTGCTCAACACCGGGCGCACGTACGGCATCCGCACGTTCCCGCAGTTCGCGGCGTCGGCCTCGGGACTCTCCGGCGCGGCGGCGAAGCAGCAGCCCGAGGTCTCGAGATGGGCCGCGCAAGTGGCCGATCAACTCGACGGACGATCGCCCGCGGTCGCATTCAGCGAAGCGGACCAGGCCGCGTCGCGCAATGAATGGGGCAAAGCACTGAAGTTCGCGATGCAGGGTTACACGCGCGTGTTCGGCGACTATCGCGCGCGCGTTCTCAGCCGAGCCGACTTCCTGCTCATGGCCGTGCTGGCGATCGCCATCACCGCGGTCGTCCTTTCCGTCGCGCTCCTCCTCCGCTACGGCCGCGCGATGGCGCACGACTTTCGCGAAATGCTCGGCAGGCGCCTGCACGGCGGCTCCGTCTCCGTGCTCGCGTTCGCGCTGCTCTTTCTCCCGGTCTTTCTCTGGCTCGGACCGGCGTGGCTGCTGATGTACTGGCTCGCGATCGCCTTCGGCTACGCGAGCATCGGCGAGCGCGTCGCGATCGTGCTCGTGCTGATCCTCGTTGCGTTCGCGCCGATCGCCATCGACACGGCCGCGAATCGCGTCGCGGGCGTCGACAGTCCCGCGGTCACGGCGGCGATTTCCAGCGCGACGCAGAGCTATGAGCCCGACGCGCTGCGCCGTCTCGAAGAATTGCTCACGGTCGTTCCGAACAACGCGACGCTGCATCTGTTGATCGGCAACCTGCTCGTCTTCGAAGGCGCGGACGATCAGGCCGCGCTGCACTATCGCCGCGCCGCGGAGCTGCGCGCGAATTACGCCGGCGCCCACGTGAACCTCGGCAATCTGCACTTCGCCGACAACGAGCTCCAGGCCGCGATGACGGAGTACGAACAGGCCGAGCGCGCCGACTCGCGGCTCGCGATTGCGTTCTTCAATCACAGCGTCGCCGCCGGCGACCTGTACAAATTCGACCTGCAAAAAGAGATGCTCGGCAGGGCGCGCGCGATCGACGCCGACTATGTCGAGAACGTGACGCGCAACAAGACGCAGAAAGTCGTCTACTACGATCCGTCGATCGCCGAGGCGTGGGCGATCTCGCGGGACATCGTCGACACGGCGCCGCAGGCGCGCTCGCTGTTCGGCAACTACGCGGCGTTCGATCTCTCGAGGAGCGCGACGAACCCGATCACGATCGCCGCGCTGCTCGCGTTGCTCCTGGCTGTGGTCGTGTGGGGCTTGCGTCGCAGAATCGGATTCGCGAACGCGTGCATCAAATGCGGACGCACGTTCTGCCCGCGCTGCAAGTCGGCGCGCGAGAGCGCGACGTACTGCACGCAGTGCATTCACATCTATTTGAAGCGCGACGGCGTGTCGCTCGACACGAAGCGGCAGAAGCTCGAAGAAGTGACGAGCTATCAGTCCGGAATGGCCCGCCGCAATCGCGTCTTCGCCACGTTCCTTCCGGGATCCGCGCAGATCATGGAAGGGCGGACGGTGTCGGGGATCATCGGCATCTTCCTGTTCGCGCTCTTCATCGGCGTCGCCGTCTTCGTCGGCCGTCTCGCGCCCGCGATCGGCCCGGCCGGGAACGCCGCGCAGCTCTTCGTCCGCATCGCCGCGATCGCCGCGGCGGTCGTCATCTGGTTCACGTTGTCGTTGCCGGTGTATCGCCGGAGATTCGCGGTCTAGCGGATGGCACTCGAAGGCACACTGCGCGACTTCAGCCTGGCTGACATCTTTCAGCTGATCGGCTTGCAGCGAAAAACCGGCGTGCTGACGCTGCGCGGCAAAGACGACACCGTGACCGTCACGTTCCTCGACGGAAAAGTCGTCGGCGCCGACTCGCTCAACCGCCGCCTCGAGAACCGCCTCGGCACGGTGCTGATGAAGACGGGCCTCATCAATCAGGACCAGCTCAATCGCGCGCTGGACATCCAGAAAGAGACGCTGCAGCGCCTCGGCTTCATCCTCACGCACTACGGAATCATTTCGCAGGACTCGCTGCGCGACGCGATCCAGTTGCAGATCCTGCAGATCGTCTATCGCCTCTTCCGCTGGAAAGACGGCGACTACCAGTTCTCGCAGGAGACGACGATCGAGTACGACCGCGACAACGTCGTGCCGATCACCGCCGAGTCGATCCTGATGGAAGGCGCGCGGATGATCGACGAGTGGCCGATCATCGAGAAGCGGATCCGCTCGTACGACATGATGTTCCGCAAGAAGCTCACCGACCAGGAGATCGTGGTCGTGGGCGCGGAAGACGCGGACGAGATCGACTTCGACGGCGATACGACGCGCAGCCGGCGCAAAGGCGTCGGCTTCGGCGAGCGCATTCGCATCTCGCAGGAAGAGAAGGCGATCTACGACATGGTCGACGGCACGATGACGGTCGGCGACATCATGGAGGTCTCGCGCTTCTCCGAGTTCGACACCAACAAGGCGCTGTACGAGCTGCTCACGCGCGACCTCATCGAAGAAGTGCGCGGGCAGAGCGCGGCGGCGGTGCTCGAGCCCGCAACGCCGGTCGACGAGACGGAAGTCGCGAAGACGCCCGTCCCGCTGCCGCTCGTGCTCGCGCTGGTGATCGTCGCGCTGGCGTCGCTCATCACCTTGTTCGAGAATCCACTCAACGGATTGCGTCCGCTCACCGGCGGCAACTCGCCGATCGTCGAAACGCGCAAGGCGATCTCGCTGCAGCGCATCGACGCGATCGGACAGGCGATCGAGGAGTACAACGACGCGCACGGACGATTGCCGCAGGCGCTCAAAGAGCTCGCACCGAATTACATCTCCGCGTCGATGCTGAAAGATCCGTGGGGCAACGACTACAGCTACCTGCAACAGCCCGAGCGATTCCTCGTCATCGGCTTCACCGCCGACGCAAAGTCGGATCCCGATTTGCTCCTCTCGCGCATGACCGGAGCACCCGCGACCGCGCCATCGAAGCAGCAGCAGACGGGCGGGATCAGGTTGTTGGATTGAGGATTGAGAATTGAGGATTGAGGAAGCTGTTCCAATTTTCCTCAATCCTCAATCCTCAATCCTCAATTCTCAATTCTCAATTCTCAATCCTCAATTCTCAATCCCCAATCCGCGGTACAACGACCTTCAACTTCTCGTCGCACACCGCAAACTCCACCGGCGTCCTCGTCAGCGGCTCTCCGTCCGCGTAGACCGCCATCGGCTGCTCCCCTTCGAAGTGGAACGTGCGTCCGCGTCCGATCTCGACGAACGGGCTTTTCACGTGCGCGCCGGTGTAGGCGAGCGGCAGCGTCTTCAGCAGCTCCAGGCGCGTCGTCTCGTGCACGATGCAGAGATCGAGAAGACCGTCGTCGATCTCCGCGTCGGGCGTGATCTTGATTCCGCCGCCGTACTGCCGCGTGTTGCCGACCGCCGCGAACATGATCGTCTCGTTGCGCGAGCCGTTCTCGCTGCGGATGCGCACGCGGCGCGGCGTGAAGCGCGGCAGCACGCGCAGGATCGCGTAGAGATAGACCGCCGATCCGCGGAGGAACTTCACGTTGCGATTCGCGAACTCCGCGACCTCGGAGTCGAAGCCGAGCCCGGCGACGCCGGCGTAGCGGAGATTGTTGGCCAGCGCGACGTCGACCTCGCGCACGCGTCCGTTGAGCACGACGTCGCACGCCTCGCGAATGGTGCGCGGCAGTCCGACGACGCGCGCGAAGTCGTTGCCCGAACCGGTCGGGATCAGCGCCAGCGTGCCCTTCGCGAGATCGAACTCGCGCAGCGCGAGATTCAGCGTGCCGTCGCCGCCCATCACCACCACGCGGTCGTATCCCGCGCGCGAGCTCTCGGCGGCGATGCGCACAAGATCGTCCGCGCCTGTGCTCGGCTCGCAATCTGCGCGTGCTCCGCGCGCGCGCAGCGTCTCCTCGACCTCGCGCACCCAGCGCCGCGCCTTCCCGCGCCCGGCGGTTGGGTTATAGATGACCTTGAGATGCAATCGAGAGAGTGTAGTGGAGCGGCGGCCGCTTCGGCCGCCGGTTCTCGCGAAAAATCGGCGGCCGAGGGCGGCCGCCGCTCCACCGGGAACCTCACGCGGCTTCGAACGTAGAATCCATGCGATGAACCTCCGTCGTACGCTCCTCCTCTTTGCCTTCGCGTTCGCCTGCAAGCCGGCTGTGGAGTCGCAGCCCGCGCTGGCGCAGCCGCAGACGAACGTCCAGACCAACACCATTCCGCCGGCCGTCAGCGCCGCGCGCCGCACGCCGATCGTCGTCGTCGCGCACAACGTCCTGCCGTCGGTCGTGAACATTCAGACCGAGGCGACGATCCAGCGACGTGCGGTCGACCCGATGTTCGATCCGTTCGGATTCTTCGGGCCGCGCTCCTACACCTCGCAGTCCCTAGGATCGGGCTTCGTCTGGTCGAGCGACGGCGTCATCGTCACCAACAATCACGTCGTCGAAGGCGCGTCGCGCATCACTGTCAACTTCAACGACGGCACGCAGGTCGCGGCGAAGCTGCTCGGCGTCGATCCCGACAGCGACGTCGCCGTGTTGAAAGTCGACTCGAAGAATCTCACTGCCGCGCCGATCGGCTTGTCGTCCGACCTGATGATCGGCGAGAGCGTCGTCGCCGTCGGCAATCCGTTCGGCCTCTCCGGTACCGTCACCACCGGCGTCGTCTCCGCGTTGGGTCGCTCCGTGCCATCGCAGGAGCAGGGAAGGACGTATACCGACTTCATTCAGACCGACGCGTCGATCAATCCCGGCAATTCCGGCGGGCCGCTGCTGAACATCGAAGGCAAAGTCATCGGCATCAACGTCGCGATCTATCAAAACGCGCAGGGCATCGGCTTCGCCATCCCGGTTGACCGTGCGAAGAAAGTCATCCAGGACCTGCTGCGCTACGGAACCGTGCACTCCGCCTGGATCGGCGCCGTCACCACGACGCTCACGCCCGAGGAAGCGAAGCGCCTCGGACAAAACACGCCGCGCGGCGCGCTCGTCGCGCGCGTCTTCGCCGGCTCGCCTGCCGAGCAGAGTGGAATCAAAACCGGCGACGTGATCACGGCAGTCGCCGGCAAGCCCGTGGATTCGCGCGAATCGTTCAACACCTACACGGCCACGCTCGCGAACGGACAACCGGTCGCGCTGACGGTCACGCGCGGCGGCAGCCCGCGCAAACTCCAGGTGCGCCCGTCCGACCCGCCCGCCAACCTCGGCCTCCGCGTTCTCGAAGAAATCTCAGGACTGCGCGTCGCCGACGAACAGCACGCCGTCGTCATCGACCAGGTCGCGAGCGGCAGCCGCGCCGCCGACATCGGCCTCCAACCCGGCGACGTCATCGTCGGCATCAACGGAATCGAGATCGCGTCGACCAAAGACCTGAACGCGGAATTGACACGCGGAGCGGATCGCTCGTCGATGGTGCTGTCGGTCCAGCGGGGACGCTACATTTACACTTTGACATTCCCGATGGGGGTGTAGCCTCCAAGCCTCCAAGCCTCCAAGCCTCCAAGCCTCCGAGAAGATGCCGAAACCCTGGGAGGCTAGGAGGCTGGGAGGCCGGAGGCTCTCAGAACAGCGCCATCTGCGGCGTCGGCGGCGCATCCACCACCACCCGCGCCCGCAGCACGCTCTTTTTCCGGCCCAACAGCGCCCACAAATTCCGCCGCAGCCACTCCTGCGACTCGCGGTAATAGCGAAACTGTCGCTCCGCTTTATGGAAGCGGCGATTGTGGCTGGGGCCGAGAACGTGGTGGAGGTATTCGTGGTAGATGATCGACTGGATGAAAAACGCCGGCGTGGTGTGACGGTTGAGGATGGGGTGCACGCGCATTTCGGCGGTGTGATGGTTGTACGAGCCGAGGCGGATGGTGCGGCGGTTTTTGCGCGAGATCTGCTGGCCCCAGCGAACGGGGAGCGGCGGGTATTTGGAAAAGTACATCCGGTGCACCTCGGCCGCCAACGACTCGAGATGGTGATGCGTCGCGGGGACGGGCAGCGGAATGGGGCGGTCGGTCAGAACCGGCACGCCTGATTATCTCACGCGCCGCCCTTCACCTTGTCCATCACTTGCGAGACGTTCGACATCGCCACGGACGACACCAGCGCGGTGCCGGCGGCGATGATCTCCTGGCTCTTCTTCATCCCCAGCCAGATGCCGACGCCGACGCCCAGCGCGATCGCCGCCAGTGGATACGCCTCGATGTGCTCGCGCCAGCTCTCGGGAAGCAGTTCTTCGATCTCGTCCAACAAGGCTTCAGGTCCTTCCTCGGCGATCTTTGCTCCGAGGTTCGCCGCGCCGCTGCGCAGCGGATCTTCCTCGAAATCGAGTCCCGCCGCCGCTCGCTCGTGATCTTCAGAAGACTCTCTCGCCATCGTCACTCCTCATCGCGGCGCAGCAGCAGCCCGATCAGGAACCCGACGCCGACCGAGATCAAGAGCGCCTTGCCGGGATTCGAGCGGACATACGTGCGCACCTGATCGGTGATCGCGCCGAAGTCGACGTCCTCGACCTTTTCGCGCATCGTGTTGTAGCCGTCGCGCACTTTGCCCGACGCGCGCTCGTACTGGTCCTCGACGTATTCCTTCGCGCGTCCGAACCGGTTCGCGTTCTCGGCTCCCTCGGGATTTGCTGTCTCGTCCATCGTGTACCTCCTGGTAATGCGAGGCGACGATACCACCGCTCGCTTAGGATGTTGCAGAACGACTGCCACATGCGGATCTCGCTGCAACACGTTTCCCACGACTACGCGCCGAGCGACGAATCGGGTGCGGTGCACGTGCTCGACGACGTCTCCCTGGAGATCGCGTCGGGCGACTACGCCGTGCTGATGGGCGCGTCGGGCAGCGGCAAGTCGACATTGTTGAACCTGATTGGCGCGGTCGATCGCCCGACGAGCGGAAAGGTGTTTCTCGGCGACGTCGAGACGTCAGCGCTCGACGAAGCGAAGCTGACGTCGCTGCGGCGCGTATCGATCGGATTCATCTTCCAGTTCTTCAATCTTATTCCGACGCTGAACGTGTTCGAGAACGTGGCGTTTCCGCTGTCGCTCGCGCGCAGGCCGAAGAGCGAAGTGAACGAGCGCGTGAGGGAAGTGCTGAAGAGCGTCGGGCTCGAACATCGCGCGACGCATTTTCCGAATGAGCTGTCGGGCGGCGAGATGCAGCGCGTCGCGATCGGGCGCGCGATCGTGCACCGCCCGCCGCTCATCCTCGCCGACGAGCCGACCGGAAATCTCGACTCGAAAAACGGCGCGATGATCCTCGATCTCATTCGCGACGTGCATCAATCGCTGAAGCCGACGATCGTGATGGCGACGCATTCGGCCGTCGCGGCCGGCTACGGTGACTATGTCATTCGTCTCGCCGACGGCCGGATTGAGGATGAAGGATTGAGGATTGAGGAATGAGTCCTGGCCTTTCCTCAATCCTCAATCCTCAATCCTCAATCCTCAAGGCGCTCGTCCTCCGCCCGATCCAGCGCGAGAAAACGCGCACCGCGCTGACGATCGCCGGCATCGCCGTCGGCGTGGCAGTCGTCGTCGCGATCCAGCTCGCGAACCAGAGCGCGCTGCGCGCGTTCCGCGAGTCTGTCGACGCGATCGCCGGACGCGCGAACTATCAGCTCGTGCCGGACGTCGCGCCGCTCGACGAGAGCGTGCTGTTTCAGTTGCAGCCGCTGTGGCGCGAAGGCGTGCGCTTTGCGCCGGTGATCGACATCGAAGGAATCCTCGAGCTGCCTGTCATCCCGAGCGTAGCGAGGGACCCGGGTGGGCGGGGCGCGATGCACGAGCCTCGCACCGCCACCCGAGCCCCTGATCCCTCGCTCACGCTCGGGATGACACCCATCCGTTTGCTGGCCGTCGATCTCTTCAGCGACCTGCATTTCCGCGACTACCGCTACGCGAAAATCGTTACCGGCGAAAAGAACGGCGTGACGGATTACCTCGCGCTCTTCGAGCCCGACTCGATCATCCTTCCCGCGCCGTTCGCGCGCGAGCACGGCCTCACGCTCGGCAGCCGCATCACCATCAACGTTCTCGGACATCGCAGCACGCTCGTCGTGCGCGGGTTGCTCGAAGCCGAAGGACCGGCGACCGCATTCAACGGCAGCATCGCCGTGTGCGACATCTCCGTCGCGCAGCGGAGCTTCGGCATGATCGGCAAGCTCTCGCGCGTCGATCTGCTCGTGCCGGAAGATTCCGAGGAGAGCGGGCGTCCCGCCCGCCCCCGGGAGGCGGGCAGGATGCCCGCTCTCCTCGGAAACGCGTGGAGGGGCTTTTCCCTGCCGCCCGGCACGCGCATCGAGCGCCCGTCGCGCCGCAACGAGCGCGTCGAGAAAATGCTGCGCGCGTTTCGCGTGAACTTGTTCGCGCTCGCCGGCGTCGCGCTGCTCGTCGGCATGTTCCTCGTGTACAACACCGTGCTGATCTCGATCCTGCGGCGGCGTAAGGACGTCGGCATGCTGAAGACCGTCGGCGTCGCGCCGCGGCAGATCTTCGCGGCCTTTCTCGCCGAGGGATTGCTGTTCGGCGTGGCGGGATCGCTCCTCGGCATCTTGTTGGGCCGATTGCTCGCGAGCGGAATCCTCGCCGCCGTCGGGCGCACGGTGAACACGTTGTACGTTTCGTCGAGCCCCGAGGCGGTCGAGCTGACGCCGGGAGTGATCGCGCTCGGAATGGCGGTCGGCACGATCCTCTCGCTGCTCTCCGCGCTGCAGCCGGCGCTCGAAGCGTCGCGCGTGCGGCCGAGCGCGATGATCCGTCCCGGACTGCAACAGCGCGTGCGCAAACCGCGCGCACTCGTCGTCGCCGCGATCGTCTGCTTCATCGCGAGCGCGTTCGTCGCGCGATTGCCGCCCGTGCGCGGAATCGCCGTCGCCGGCTACGTCGCCGTGCTCCTCGTCGTCGCCGGCTTCTCACTCCTCGCGCCGGCGACCGTGCTCGCGACGTCGCGCATTTTTTCTCCGCTGCTGACGCGCGCGTTCGGCATCGTCGGACGACTCGCTGCCGTCTCGCTGCCCGCGTCGCTGCGACGCACGTCCGTCGCCGGCGCCGCGCTCGCGCTGGCGACCGGAATGATGGTCGCGGTTGCGCTGATGGTCGGCAGTTTTCGGGAGACCGTACGCATCTGGGTCAATCAAACCGTCAGCTCCGATTTGTGGCTGCGGCCCTCGAAGGGACTGTCGAACTCACAGGTTGCGCTCTTTCGACCCGAAGTCGCGGAAGAGCTGCGCAAAGTTCCGTTCGTCGCGGCAGTCGATCGCGTGCGCGGCAAGGACGTGCTGTACGGCGACACGCTGATCGCGCTCGGCAGCGGCGACTTCGCGGTCGCGGCGCGGCGCGGAGAGCTGCCGATGATCGGACATCGCCGGCCGGGCGGACCGCTGACCGAGGCGATCCGGCAGAACGGTGTGGTCGTGTCGGAGACGTTCTCGATCAAATTCGACAAGCGCGTCGGCAACGTCATCGAGGTCGCCGGACATCGTTTTCCGATCACCGGCATCTATCGCGACTACTCGAACGATCGCGGAGTGGTGGCAATGGACCGCGCGCTTTACATTCGCTCGTTCGGCGACGATGCGATCAACACGATCGTCGTCTACCTGAAGCCGGGCGTCGATCACAACAAGGCGCGGATTGCGCTCGAAAAACAATTCGGGCCGAAGTATCACGCGTTCGTCGTGATGAACGAGGAGATCCGCACCGAGGTGATGCGCATCTTCGATCAGACCTTCACGATCACGTACGCGCTCCTCGGCGTCGCGATCATCATCGCCGTCCTCGGCATCGTGAACACGCTCTCCGCGCTGATCCTCGAGCGCACGCGCGAGCTCGCGCTGCTCCGCGCCGGCGGCCTCTCCGCACGTGAGCTGCGCACGATGATCGTCCTCGAGTCTTCGCTCCTCGGCCTCGCCTCGACCGCGGCGGGAGTGGTGATGGGCTACGCGCTGTCGTGGATTCTCATCCACGTCATCAACAAACAGTCGTTCGGCTGGACGATCGACTTCCACACGCCGGTGGCGTTGATCGTCGCGTCGCTCGCCGTCACCTTCCTCTCGTCCGCGTTGGCCGGCCTCGCACCCGCGCGCCTCGCGGCGCGCATCGACATCGCCGCGGCGCTGAAGAGCGAGTAGACTTCTTTCCTCAC